>ENA-UEOY01000012-UEOY01000012.1-human-gut-metagenome-genome-assembly--contig:-NODE-12-length-93525-cov-21.601083_pt1 | contig 93525 bp, 96 predicted proteins | sample MGYA00242892_ERZ507900 | MGnify/ENA primary metagenome ERZ507900 (study PRJEB26167, sample SAMN06115427) | human gut metagenome | host: Homo sapiens | place: China:Henan | collected 2015-04-15 | study...
CTTCCTTTGTCGATAGAGCAAAAGACTCTTCTTATTGAAGCTTTTACAAGTGGAGAACCAAACGTTCAACAACCTGAAGTTCCTCAACAAGAAGATACTAGAATTGAAGATTTGACAAAAGAAGTTGAACAACTTAAAGAATCAGTTGAGAAACTCACTAGTCAATTAAGTGAGATTGTTCTTCCAGTTAGAGCTACTAAAGACGATGAAGGTTTAGTTAGAGCTATTAGCAATATCAAGAACCTTGAAGTTAGTACTGCTACTATTCCAACAATAGTTGGAGCATTTAATACTTTGCTTCTTAATCTTAGGACTGCTGGAATTATTCAAATGTAAGCCTTGCTTCTACTAGATACGTTTGTGTCCGTGCCCCTAATGCTAGTAATAGTGTTAGGGGTTTTTCGTATCCTGGAGTTACTAAAGTTATCTATAATACAATTAATACTAATACTTCTAATCATAATCGAATTTCAATTACGCATTTGCTTGCGTTCTCCCAACTTCATGTGTATCAGCCAATTAATCAATCACAACCGCCGTCCGACACGATTTGTGTGCGCACACAGTGGCATATACGTGGGCGTTTGAAATTTGGATAACTGCCTGAAAATGATTATATTTGCAAGCGTAAGGAATAGAAATTTATGTTAAATAGATTGATAATTAAATTACTTGGTACTGATAGGCTTAGACATAATGTTCCTTACAATAGAGTTAATAATGTAACAATTAAAGTTATGAGTAGTAAACAAATTAATAGAATTAGACTTCCAACTTGTGAAGTTGAATAAGATGTAGTTAATATACTTATTCTAGCCTCCTCGTAAAGGATATGTAGATTTAAATAACGTTCCAACAACCATTTGCTAAAATTCCATAAGTACATACCTTTTACGGGGCGGCTTTAAACATTTAATAATTTACGTATTAATATGAGTAGTATTGCACAATTAGTTAGTGAAATAGCTCATAGTTATGGTCAACCTAATAATCATTCTCTAAGAGAAAAGATTAGAAGTGTAATCGTTCATACTAGAGCTGAGATTATTAGAAGAAGTTATGAAAATCATAACTATGTAGATAAACTACTTACTCAAAGATTTAAAGTTACTTTGACTAGTGTAGTTGATGGAGATTTTGAACTTCCGGAAGAACTTCAAGATATTCCAATAGATAAAATTAAAAGAACTAATCAAAAGGTTCCAAGACCTATTAGACTTACTAATAATCTTCCTTTTGACAGAGTTAGTACAGCAGGTTATCGTACCAATAGAGAACTTCCTTATATTAAAGAAACTACTGCTAGATTTCGTGGAAGTGTTCCAGGTTTATGTGGAGCTATTGCTTATGATTATATTAATGAATATATTTATTTGTTTCCTCCTGCTAACGATAAGCCTATTAGTATAGGTGCTATAGTAATAGAATCAAGTTTTGAACAACCAAATCAAATTGCTGATATTAATGGTGAACTTACATTCGAGAATAAAATCTATGATGATAACGAATGGTTACTTAGTGAAGATATGGTTGGTCAAATTAAAGATATAATATTTAAAAGGGATTTATTAAATCAAAAACATGAAACTGATGAAATTCCTAGTACAATAAAATATGATTAATTATGCCGATAAAAGTAAAGAAGTCTATAAACGTTCCTCAATACTATAAAGATTTTATTGAAGAAAACAAAATTAAACGTGAACGTGCAAGAATAACTGTAGATGAATTAACTTCTACTATTGCTTCTAGACGTTCTGCTATTGTTCCTGATGTAGATAAATTTAAATATCCAATAATAGATTATCCTGAGTTTCAACAAAACAAATATATTAATGGTCGTCTTGAAAATGCAGCTAAAGGTATGTTTGAAGATGAACGTAAAGACCCAGAGATGAAACATCTATGTTTTAGACTTGTTGGATATGCTGTAGATTTGAGGAAGATTTACGAAGAAACAGAAAAGATTAGACTTTATGATAAGATGATTAATCTTTCTTTAAAAGAATATAAGCATATAGTTAAAGTTTACTATAATGCTGTAGAAAGAGAATTGATTCTTAATGGAAATGGTTATCGTCTTGAAGATAAACTTGGTTGGATTTGTATCAATCGAGTTCTTAATACTGGAGCTAAAGTTTGTGACTTTCAAGCAACTAAAAGAAATAAAGAAAAACTTATTGCTGAAGGCAAACAAATTTATAATAAAGATGATGCTGAGTATTGTAGAGAACATGGCATTGAATATGATGCTGTCGATGCTACTGTTTACAAAGCTGATGAAGTTTGGTATGAATATTGTTTATTAGGTTCTAAAGTACAAGGTCGTACTTTGTGTTTCAAAGCTATTGATACTAAAGATATTAAACTTAGACCATATTCTAATGAAGAACTTCTTAAACTAACAAATAATGATGTAAATAAAATTATGGATTTAGATGTTTCTATGAAACACAAATTCGTTTTATGTACTCAAGCAGATAAAACATTATACACTAAATTTATTAGAAATGAAGAACAAAAAAAGAGTCTCTATGGGACGTATAGTAGGAAAGGTAGACAACGACTTTAATTTAAGTGAAAGCGATTGGATTCCTCGTGCTGCTGCTTGGATAATAGATGCACTTAGTCAAATGAAGTGTCTTCCAACTGAACTTAAAACTCGTAAGGTTGAAGTTAGTGGGAGAATAGCTATTTTTCCTTGTCAATTAGATACTAGTGAACTTAAAATATATGACCGTAACGGTTGTGAAATAAAAGAAGCTGGAGTTAATATTCCTTGTTGTAGAAATGTTAATTCAGCTTCTTCTGTCGTTAAAGAGATTGCTGTTATTGACGATAGTAATAAAAGCGGAGTAGACTTTATGAAAGTTGGAACTATTATCACTGGTGACAATCGAAATTATGTAGTAACAGATTGTAATCATATTGAATTAAATTTTGATACTGATTATATTGTTGTTACAAGTCGTGAAGTTAAAACATATTATGATGAATACTATGATTGCAATGTTCCTTATATTTACGATAATGGTCTTCTGTTGGAAGCTTTAAGTTATTATATACTTTATAAGTATTTAAGCAGAGGAAGTAAACATCAAGTTTATAGTTTAACAAGTAATAGTCCTGTTACAAATCCATATCTCCAATGGAAAGAATTAAAGAGTAAAGCTATTGCTTCTGTTCGTAATGATATTTATAGTGATGAAGGTTGGAGAAACTTCTTCTATAATTCAACGTTTGACCCAAGAAGATAATTATGGAAATAGTACCAAAACTTGATTTAAATAGAAATCCAAAAGAAGTTAAGTGTGGTAGTTTAATTGCTGCTAAAAATGTTATGACTGACGATAGTGGTAGTTATTTTACTAACGAATATGGATTTGGAGTTTCTTTTGAAACAGACACTGATGATGAAGATTTAGATACTTCTAATCATCCTAGTGAATACATAGTTGGTGTAATTCCATGTAATAAAGAAATTGTGATATTTACGTATTCTGCTTATGAAGAAAAAGCTAGAATTTATCGTAAACCTGATGAAGGTAGAGCTTATGAGGTTTCTACAAATTGGGAATATCATGGTGGAAAGATTACTGGTAGTTATACTTATAACTATAAAGGTGAATTAATAATTGTAGTAGCTGAAAGTGATGCTGTTGATTTGAATAATAATAAAATTCATGTTCCTCTTAAAACGTGGAATCTAAATACAGGTTCTACCGGTCTTGAACATGGTATTGAAGAAAGTATTCCAAAAGCTAAAGTTAGTTATGATATTACTAACGGTTCTCTTAACTGTGGAGTTTATACTTTCTTTATTCGTTATCAGATTGACGATTACAATTATACAAAATGGTTTCAGATTACTGATGATATTATTATTATAAACGATGAAGGAAAAGATGTTCCTATTCATAACTTTCTTGATAGTAAATCTGCTCTTACTCGTTACAATACTGACGGTAATGGTAATCCTACTACAGAATTTGAACCTTTCTTAGTAAATGGTAATGATAAGTCTAATAAAGGAGTTTATTTTACTCTTGACATAGATAAGAATTATAAATTTACTAAATATCAAATAGGTTATATTGTTAAGCATAATGATGCTGTTGATGGTAGAATATTTAATACTTATTCTATTGATATAACTTCTTTAATGTTTAATACTAATACTTATATTGAAGAAGAAAGTGTTGACGAAATGCTTCGTGAACCAGTTCAACTTTATGATGTTAAGAATGTAATTAATTACAATAATAGAATTTATGTAAGTAATTATAATGAAAATTTTAATGAAGATTTAACTGGTAATAGCAAAAATGTTCATGTTGATATTGAAACTAAAAATATTTCTGATTATAGCAAATCGGTTGTTACTACTAAACAGTTGATTATTACAACTAATTTTGCTATTGGAAATTCTACTTCTGTAAATGATGTTTGGGCTGCTGATAAATATACTGTTAGTAAAAGTGAAGACTTAACAGAATATGTTATTAAACCAGAATATATAACAGAGTTTATTAGAAAGTTCTTTACTTCTGCAATTAAAGTGTTTGGCTATGGAAGTACTATTAGTATTGACCATGATAATATTGAAAACCTTCCTAATAATCCTAAGAATGAACCTTATATGACTAGAAGTAGATTCTCTTTATATATAGGTAATATTAGTGAAGGTTCAAAGCAACAAGTTGCTATTTATGATTCTCATAGTCAGAAAGCTATTAATATAAATAGTATAGTTATTCGTAATGGTTATATTGTAATGACTATTAATGGAAACAAATATCTAATGAATAAGAGTACTGATTTTCAAGTTTTAATTGAACAGGATTTATTCTTTAGAAATGGTTCTACTATAACTCAACGAGCTTTTTATAATCAGACTTTACTTGGTAATCCTCCATATACTTATACTATGGGATATGGAATGAATAGTTCTGCTTATGAAGCTACTACTATTAGTTCTAATAATCATACTTCTCCATTTAATAATTTTAGAAGTTTAATTCCTGGTCAGATTTATAGTTTCTATATTCATTATATTAGAAAAGATGGTTCTGTTACTAATGGATTTATTGTTCAAAATGAAGTTGATGAAGAAAGTGCTCAATCTATTTCAGACAAAGAAGCTGATACTGGAGCTAAGTTTGATGTAGTAGTAAATAATGTTGGTAATAAGTTATTTAGAGTTCCTACTGTAGCTAACGATAATATACTTATATTTCCAAGATTTAAAGTTGATGTAATTCCTTCTAATTATATTGGTTGGTTCGGTTCTTATGAGAAAGTTGAGGATATGGCTTATCCTTGCACAGTTCTTAATGGAGAATTAAATGGACATAGATTTACTGTTACTAATACAAACTTTGAGTATAAAGAAGATTCTATTCAAGGAAATAAGTATTTCTTTATTAAATCTGATTCAATAGGAAACAATGATACTGAAAGTTTAACTAGTCATATTAAACCTACTATTCATCCTAATATTTCTTTTGGAATTGTTCCTAAAGGTAATGTTGGTGATAAACTTGTAGTTTATAACGATAATAAAGATGTTTATAATAAATCTGTTAAAACTCTTTATAGAGTAACAGACAATAATTATGAAACTGGATATAGCAAAGATAATCATAAATATACTCCTGGTTTTTATAATCAAGATAAGATAGTTACTTATGATAAAGAAATCATTGCTAATCCTACTGCTTCATTTGTTTTAAATACTAATTCTCAAAAGTTAAATGGATATACTATTAGTATGAATAATAGTTATAGCTATAATAAATATCCTACTAATGCTTATTCTATAAAACAAGATTATAATGAAGGAGCAGTTTCTTTGACTAATGAAGAAGGTAAATCTTTAGGAGTTTATTATAATAAAGTTCTTAGTCCTGATAGACTTAGAGATTTTCTTGAATTAAAGGAATGTTATAAGTCTGCTCCATTAAAGAGCTATACTAATTACAGTAAAGACTATATTGATTCTTTTGATAAGACTATTCGTAGAAGTGATGTAATTTCTGATGAAAGTCTTGTTAATGGTTTTAAGAATTTCGATGTTGAACAATATAAAATCATAACTGAAAATAAAGGTAGTATTACTAATATTGTAGGTATTGGTCTTTATATGTTAGTTCATACTCAATATAGTTTATTTGTATTTGATAGAACTCCAAAACTTACACAAAAGAGTCAACTCGAAGTTCCAGATGTATTCGATATTGATTATCAAGAAGTTCTTCCAAGTAATGAAGGATTTGGTGGTCTTGCTAAAAAAGAAGAATCTATTCTTAGTAAACATGGATATATTTGGTTTGATTCTGTAAATAAAGTTATATTCAAGTTTGAAAACGGTAAAGCTGAAATTCTTTCAACTAATATAAATAACTTGATTAAATCTCTCGATATAGATTATGTTGTATTCGGAGAAGATTTGAAAACTAATAGATTGCTCATTTGTATTTGGCTTAATCAAACGATTGATGGAAATCCTCATAAAAACCAATACTATATAACGTTAAGTTATAACTTTAATCTTAATGATTATATAAGTCTCCATGATTATGCTTTTACTGCTAATTATAGAACTTATAATAATAGTTATTTCTTTAATGAAAAAGTTGATAGAGCTAGACTATATGAGTTTGATAAATCTGAAACTGATTACAAAAATCTTGCTAGCGTTAATAATGTTTTATATCCAACAATATATACTAAATAGATATGGGTTTACAAAGATTAACTGGTGTAGGTATTTCTAATATCTATTATGAAGAAAATGGCAATATCCGTTTAACTTATTACATAGACGGAGATGCTATGTCTGGAGCTGGAAAAGTTAATATTACAATAGAACTTGATAATATTCCAGTTGCAAAAGGTGATGTTGAAGCATCAATGCCGCTTGGTAGAACCTATATAACTACAACTGTTCCGTTGAGTTCTAGAGTTCCTGGGTCTACACATAATATTAAAATTACTGGTACAAAAAATGGAGTTGTTAGAACTGCTAGTAAAAGTAATACTTTTCCGGTTCAAGCGGATTTAGATAAAATAGATATTAACTTTACTCATAGAGAAACTATTCCAGAAAAGATATTAACTGATACTTTTTCTTTTATTAATATTGGTAATTTCGGTGGAGTAAGATTTGCTATTGATGAAGATGTAACTGATAGTAGTACTAAATATGAAACAAACTCTATACAAACTATAGCAAATAACGACAATAAGAAACATGTTATTAATTATAGATACAAATGTGGAGATTTAGTTACTACTAAAAGTTATACTGTTGACCATAGTACAAGTGAACCTGAACATAGAGTTCCTTATGTTTATCCAAATCCTGTATTAACTCAAGTAGATAATAACCATTATGAAATAAGTATTCATGATTTTACTAATGATGGTTCTAGATATGGAGTTACAGATACTAGTAAAATTAAAGTTCGAGTAATTTATAACAATAAGTATATAGACTTTGATTATGCTAATTTTACAGATTGTAAATTAAATGTAGAATTAAATTATAGTACTAAGATTACTTGCTTTGTTTATAATACAGAATATGATACTGATAAATCAGAAAATGTAATTCTTAATTTTGTATATAAACTTCCTGAAATTAAAATGATTACTCCCGATATATCATGGACTGCTAATAGAAGACCTAATGGTGAGATTGTAAAAACAGGAGTTTATATTAATACAAAATTTACTGAATTTATTAATTTAAATTCTGTTGAATTTCCAAATATAAATAAACCTGACGGTGATGGTACATTATATACTATATATACTATAGATGGAAGTATTCCTAATATAAATAATACAGAAGCAAAATTAACTGAAAATACTAATTTATCTATTGGTAAAAATTGTATTGCTTACTTTAGAAATGTATTTATTTATAAGGATAAAAAAAGAAATCCTACATATTCAGATTCTGTAAGATTTGTATACAATGTTAGAGGAGAAGGAAATCCTTTTTATTTTGATTATAAAAAACCAAGTTTGAAATCTCCCAGTAATATCTGTAGTTATATTGATATTATTTATAATAATGATTATAATAACTCTAAGTCTCTAGAATCAATTAATTATATTCTTAATTATTTTGATAATAGATATTCTTTAGATGCTAAAAATATTTATAATGTAGCTGAAGATGGTTTAAGACGTAGATATGCTGGTTATTATCTTGATGTTTACACAGATGAAACTCAAGCTATAAATCTTAAACTTAGTGATGGTTCTAATGATACTGATGAAAACAATAAAGATTCTTTTAATCATTATGATGATTATAAGTTTGCTAAGTTTGATAAAGGTAGTTGGAACTTTAATTACTTTAGAAATGGTTTTAATGGAGGTAATAATGAATTAAGTAAAGATGAACTTGCAAGAGCTTGTAATTATATTTATTATAATCCAAGTACTAAACAAAACGAAGTTCATACTATTACTGAAGAAGATTTAAAGAAATCTCCATTATATAAATCCGATAATAGAAGTTTGATTTATGGAAAGTATATTGTTACTAGATTTATATTTAATAATTATGATGCTACTCATAGATTTAAACTTGAAAATATAACATTTAATACTCAACAATATTAATTATGACAAAGAAATGTAATAGATTAAGAGGTGAACGACCTAAAGCATTTTGGGGTGCTTTAGTTGGTGGTGCTATGAATTTAATTGGTAGTGCTATTAGTTCTAAGTCTCAAGCTAGAGCTATCAGAAGACAAATTGAAGCTCAGAAAGAAGCTGCTCGAACTCAACTTGAGTTAGCTAATAATAGTAATCTTGCTAGTACGTTGAATAGTTATGCAACTGCTACAAGAAGTTATAATGATGAAGATGATTATAATTTAAAGTATCGTCTTGGTGGTAATAAACGTTTAGGAAGTAATAGAATTTATATTACTGATGGAGGTAATGCCACTAAGATTGGAAATGATACATATCTTTTACGGGGGGGTTCTCACGAACAAACCAATGAGACCGGTCAAACAGGTATTGGTATCAATGTTGGCGGTAATGAAGTTGAAGCTGAAGGAGGTGAAGTTGCTCAGAAGAAAAATGGTGCTCTAAGAATATTTAGTGCTCAACCTATTCTTAGTAATGGTATGAGTCCTGCTCAAGCTATTCTTAGAGGCTATAATAAAGATTCTGTATTTAAGCAACAACAAGCTTTTAAGAAAAAAAATGGTCTTAAAGATGATGGTAGTAAAGCTGCTTTTGGTAATCTTATTACTATGCCATTTGCTGGCATAGTTAAAGATGTTGTAGATTATTTTAGTAACAGTGGCAAATATACTCCTAAACGTGTAAAAGTTAGTAATAAAACTGTTACTAAAAAACCAATAAGAAATGGTCAAGTTGGTAATTTTAGAGTTGTTAATGGAATACGTATTCCTAACGAAAAACCTCTTCGTCAAGTTTATCCTGAATTTGATGTTATTAGTATGGGAAGAGGTCTTCCTATAAAAAGAAGTTTAAAAAATACAGTAGGTTTTGTTTCAAAACCTAATACTTTTACTAGAGGTATTGGTAATCGCGAAGGTATTAAAGACTTAGTAGAAAGTAAAGTTGTTCGTGGTAATCCTGTTGGTACAGAAATGACAGCTAAAGCTTATACTAAAGCTACTAAATCTAATAGAAATAGTTTTAATGATATTATGAATGGTACTGGAAGAGAAGGTATTAGTCATAGATATTATAATAGAAGTTTATCTAAAGAAGATTTTGATGCTATACAAGAATCATACAATAAAATAAATACTTCTTTTAAAGCTAGGCATCCTAAAGATATTAATAAAATAAGATTTGCTATAGGTGATAATGTATACAACCCTTTAGGAAATTATAAAAATTATGATGATTATTTAGCTCAAATAGCTAGTGATAGAAAAACTTTAAGAAATGCTACAACAATAAATCCAGACAATGGAGAACCTATTGCATATTTTTATAATGATGGTAGAAATCCATTAACTCAAGGACATGGTTATGCTTCTAGTAAATGGGGAGTTCGTATTAGTCATCCTGAAGATTATAATATGAAAATATTTGATGGTCATTTACATTATAGCAATAGTAAAACAATACCGTTTGATTCTCCAAATGTTGAAGTGTTTAGAAGTACTCCTTTTGGCACAATACGTTATCCTAAATGGATGCTTAGAAGAGGTTGGTATAGAAATGGTGGTTTAACTTCTAAAGATAGAGGTTCTTCTAAACATCCATATCCTTCTGTATCATCTAAAGATTTTGCAGGTGGTGGTAGAAGTTATCCTATTCCAACTAAAGCTGATGCTATTGATGCTTTAAGACTTGCTGGTCTTCATGGAAGAAGTGATGTTAAAACTAAGGTATATTCTCGTTATCCTGAACTTCGTCATAAAGCTAGAATTGGTGGCAGTTGGAAAGCTCCAGTTTACAACACTAATAAATATAGAGTTTCCAATCGTATGAGAAGACAAATAGCAACTTGGGAAGGTTCTGATTTTGCAGGTCAAAATAGAAGATTTAAAGGTGATGCTATTGGTGCTAAAGAAAGAGAACTTAGACGAATGATGGGAAGAACTTATAATTATCTTAACGATAATCAAAGAGATTCTCTTAATAGTATTTATTATAATAGTCGAGTTGATACTTTCAAAAATGCTTTTGGAAAATGGTTTAGAAATTTAAATAGTGCAGTAGATAGAGGTGATGAACGTGCATTCAACAATAGTCTTGCTGGTATTAGACAAAGTATGACTGTTGGTGAAAATAGAAAAGGTATGAGCGGTTTAGCTAAACGTAGAGCTTGGGAAAGAAATTGGTTTGGTAATCCTATTCCAATGGTTAGTAATGAAACTAAAGCTATTCTTAAACAACAAGCTGAAGCTGGAATGGTTAAACCTACAGATAATACTAGAGTTGTTATTCAACCTGAGTATATTGAAGTTCCTGCTCCTGTTGGTCGTGGTATTGTTCCAGTAGATAATCCAGACCCTAATTTATTGCAAGGTAATATTAAAGATAATTCAATTAATATGGGAAATAAATTTAGATTAGGACAAAGATGTGGTGGAAGCACTAGAATGCGTAAAGCGTTAGGTGGTGAAAGCCGCCCCGTAAAAGGTATGAGACGTAAACTTGCTTGGGGTGATGTAACTTATCCTTATCGTAGAAATAATAATTTTGATTATTGGGATATTATAGACCAAGAACAAAAACCTAACGATAAAGGTGGTATAAGTCCTTGGACATCATCTAATAAATACGATGTTAAAGTACCTTACGCAATTACTAAGAGTACTCCTACTATTCCTTATACAAGTCAAGTTAGTACTCCTACTATTCCTTATACAAGTCAAGTTAGTACTCCAACTGCAAAACTTGCAACTAATACAACTATTCCAACTTATACTGGTAATAAGTCAGGTATGATAATTCGTGATGCTGATTGGTATGGTCTTGGAGCTGATTTACTTTCTAGTATTGGAGGAAGTATTCTTGGTTTGGGTGCTTATAAAAACTTAGATTTTGATTATAATCTTCCAAACTTTGTAGAAGAAAGTCCAGTTGCTCTTAATACTACTTATCATAATGAAGCTCAAAAATCTAATGTTGAACGTAATCGTTTAAATAGTAGAAATAGTATTCTTAGAAATACTATGAGTGGTAGTACTGCTGTTGGTCGTATGCAAGGTGTTGATACTAATGCTTTATATCAACTTAATCAACTTGCTGATGAAAAGACTAATAAAGAAACTGAACTTATGAATCAGAATCTTTTGAACGAACAACAAGTTAGAGCTAGAAATGCTGCTGCTAGAAATCAGTATTATAACACTGTTGCTAGTATTAAGAATGCTGCTATTCAAGCTAAGAATGAAGCTGAACTTGCTAAGGGTCAAATTCTTAGCGGAAGTCTACAAGGTATTGGAAATAGTTTCCAAAACTTTATTAGTCAAGGTCGTCAAAATTATGATGATACTCAAGCTATGCTTATGGGAGTTGCTGCTTCTGATTATGCTACTCCATCTAGATTACTTGAACTTGGTGTTGATGTTGGTGATGATGCTGCTCTTGCAGGCATTTATCGTTCAGCTATGAATATTCCAAATCCAGGTGCTAGACCTAAGAGAGAAGACTATTCAGATAATACTGAATACAGTTATGCTCTTACCAGATGGGAGAATCAGAACAAAGCATACCAAAGAAGAAATAGTTATGCTGATTTAATCAAAGGTAGAATGAGTAAAAAGAACCTTATCAAATACGGTATTATTTAAAATAAATAAATAGTTCTAGTGAAATTTTGTTCACTAGAACTTTTATCGTATATTTGCATTAGTAATAATAAAAATAAATAGATATGCCAAACGTAATCAATTATGGAAATCCTGTTCCATTAAGAACTCCTCATCGTAGAAATGTAGAGGCATTTACAAATGCTCTTAATAAAATAGATGAGAAAGCTAAAGAGAGTTTACAAACTCAGAATCAAATTAAAATGGCTTTAGCTAATTTAGATATTAATGCTGCTGAAGATAGTTGGAAAGCTGGATATGTTAGAAATATTCAGAATCAACTTGATGATGCTGCTATTTATGGAGATTATTCTCGTAGTCTTAATACCGCAAGAGAACTTGCTGGTCAAGTAGCTTCTGACCCTGCTGTTCTTGGAAGAGTTAGAGCACAAGCTGCTTATAAAACTTTTATGGACAATCTTGATAAGAGACAAGATATTACTCAAGATGTTAAGAATTGGGCTAAAGATAACAATCCTTATCATTATCAAGACCAAGTAGATAAAGAAGGACATATTATTGGTGGTACAAATTGGGAACCAAATAGAACTCCAGTTAGTACTGTCGATTTAAGTAATCTTATGACTAAAGCAAAACAATGGGTTGCTGTTCATAAAGGTAGCGGAGTTAGTGATATTAAATATGTTGATGCTGATGGTAATCTTACTTCTGACCCAGGTAAAAATTTTTATGGTTTAGCTTATAAGAAATCTGGTAGTTGGGAATATGTTAGCGAGAAAGATTTAAATGATGCTCTTAAATCTGCTATTGATACAACTCCTGGTGCTAGAGCAAGTCTTCAACAAGATTATGATGTTGCTCTTTGGAAATATAATAAAATGACTCCTGAAGAAAAGAAGAAGAATATTGATTCAGATATTACTGAAAATGGTCTTCTTCTTAATCCTGAAGAATATCTTGCAAAGAGAGTTAAACCTGGTATTCATGCTATGAGTTATTATAATAGTGGTTCGGATATAGAAGTTGGCAGCGGTCAGGCGGAATATAGAAAAGATGTTGCTGCACGCCAAGCTGCGGCTCAACAAGCTGCTGCATTAAATATGAATCTTGATGCTACAAATGAAGGTGCTGCTATTGATGTAGATGTTCCAGATATTATTGGTACAACTAAAGCTGGTCTTGATGAAACTCTTAATACTCTTAGGACTTTATTCCCAAGACTTTCTAGAAGTAATGCTTTCCAAAGAGGAGTTAGAAAAGGAGATTATGATGGACTTGCTAGTCTTTGTCGTCATAGTATGACTAGTAAAGACCCAGTTGTAAGACATCAAGCTAGACAAGCAATTACAGCTTTAAGAACTTATGGTAATCAATATAATCATTATGTTGTAGGTCTTGGTGATGAAGAAAAAGACGCTGTAGAATTTGATGCTGCTAGACGTTCTGGTTCTAGATTACCTGCAAATAATGAGTTTACTAGAGAATATAATCAACAAATTAATCATTTGTTTAATAATGGAAAGATTAGAGAACTTGGTTATAAATGTTATGATGATGAACAATATAATGCTATTTCTCAAGCAATGGATTGCCATTCTGAATCAGATTGGAGAAGAAAAGGATTTAGAATTACATCTATAAATGGACAAAAAACTATTGCTTTTGATAAGAATAATACTTGGCTTTCTAAACTTAGTGATAGTGTTGATTCTTCTATGGGATTTTGGAAAGGTATTGGTAGTAGTTTTAGTAATGCTATTACAGGAGGAGGAGCCGGAATCGTTGATATGAGCAATGGAACGAAAGTTCATAATGCTGCTGGTACATTTAAAAATCTTGGAACAATAAATGTTGCAGGTATTGATATTTTAAATCCAGCATCTAATAGCCCTGCACAAGCTGCTTCTTGGAGAGCTAATACAATAAATCAACGTAGAGGTTTCGGTAAAGTTCCAGTTAACTCTAAGATGTATAGTTCTACTCTTGATAGAAATGCTTTATTTGATAAATATACATCTGGACAAATTGATGAAAAGACTTATAATATCGGTCTTGCTAAAATTACTCACGATGAAGATAACCTTACCAACTCAAGTTTATTAATGAATGCTGCTTTGTATATTGATGGTAAACGTATTCCTGAAGATGAAAAAGCTCAATATATTGAAGCTATAACTCAAGCTAAACAAGAGAACGTTCTTAATGTAACTGTTGGTAGAAATCACGGTTTAGCTCAAACTGTTACTGAGTTTAATATTGGTAAAGCTAAGAATAGTACTCCACAAACCATTACAATGGTTGGAGCTAACGGTTCTACAGTTCTTCAAAGTTACGAAAGAAATACTTCTACTTTAGCTAGAGATGAAGCTACTCAATTAAATATTAGTGGAACTTCTAAATCGTTAGGTAACGGAGCTACTATTAGTAATGTTACAAATAGTAATGCCCTTTATACTAATGCCTATGGTAAACGAACTGTTATTACTAGAAGTCAAGCTGAGAATATTTTAAGACGAGAACTTAATCGTCAACAAATAGCTGATGCTTTATATACAGGAGAAGATGAGAATGTTATAGCAAGTGCTATTGCTAAATCATTAACTGAAACTGGAGAGCCAGTTAATAATATTACTGTAGCACAAGAATTTAAATTTATTAAAGATAACTATTAATATGGATTTTGAAGAAATAAAAAATATGGCTACTAATGGTGCTAGTTATATAAATCCTAGCCCTAGTAAAAGTAAGAAGAATCCAAGTCCTAAAATACTTAGTACAATAGACCCTATAAAGATTGCTGAATTAGCAACTGGTTTTGCTGATAGAGAAATCAATGAAGGTCTTACTAGCGGAAAAGTTCTTACTAATCAAGTTGATAAAGCAGACCAACTTCGTCATTATGGAGTTACTCCAAATGCTAGCATTGTTGACGTAGATAAGGTTCTTGCTGAATCTCAAAGTAATCTTCGTAAGTTAGGTTCTGCTGTTAGTCAAGCAGTAGTTAGTGAAATTGGTCTCGGCACTATAAGAGGTGCCGCAGACCTCTTTGACTTTATAGGTAATGCAGTTACTGGAAATCTTGCTAATAATGATTATACTAATCCAGTTAGTGAAAAGATTCAAGAATGGCAGGATTACTTTAATACAGAAGTTGCTCCTATTTATGCTAACCCAAATTTAGATATAACTAATGGTGGCTTAACTGATTTTGGTTGGTGGGCAAGTAATATGCCAAGTATTATGAGTTCTGTTACTTTGTTGCTTCCTAGTACGGCTGCAACTAAAGGTTTACAATGGTTAGCTAAAGCTTCTGCTGCAAGTAAACTTGGAACTGCTACTCGTAACGGAATTAAAGCTTTTGTTGGAATAGATAGAGCTCTTAGTAAAGAAGGAAGAACTTTGAATAAATTTCAACAAGGAGTTAAAACTCTTGTAGACGCTCCTATTAATGGTCTTGGTGCTAGAACTGGACGATTTGTAGAAACAGGTTTAAATGCCGCTTTAAGTAGAACTATGGAGAACTATCAAGAAGCACAAGGTGTATATAGTGACGTACTTAATACAGCTACTGATACACTTAATAAAATGACTCCACAAGAGTTTACAGAATTTGTAAATAAGAATCAAGATATTTATGATGAAGCTGGTGGTGATAATGCTAGTAAAGAAGATATTGCTAGAGTTATTGCTCAAAAGTCTGCTAATCAAGACTTCCTTACTAACTATGTAAATATTGGTTCTGATATTCTTCAATTATATGGTTTACGAAATATGTGGAAAGGTTTAAAGAATGGAGTTAGTTCTTCTACTTTAACTTCTGCTGCTCGTAATGCTAGACGAACACTTGGTAAAACTCCTGAAGAAATAGCTGAAATGGAAGCTAAACAATCTTTTTTAAAGAAAGCTGGTCAAAAGATTATTGATAAAGCTTTAGATGAAAAGACTGTTATTGCTGGAGAACTTAGTGAAGGTCTTGAGGAAGCAGTTAACTATATTGCTCAAATGGAAGGTACTCATCTTGGTAATGTTTATCTTGGACTTGAAAGCGATTCAGCTTTTGATGATAGACTTCAAAAGTATATGAGAAGTGGAGGTCTTTGGGATAGTGCATTCTGGGGAGTAATGGGTGGTGTTGTATTTCATCATTTAGGTAGTGGTTTTGGAAGAATTAGTCAAACTTTAAAAGATAAAGCTGATTCTAAAACTGACGAAAGAACTAGTGAAAGTAAACCAAAATCTATATTTAATCTTAGTGAAACTTCTGAAATCAAAGCTCGTAAAGCTAATATTGAATCTTGGAATAATAGTATAGAAAACTATTGGAACCAAATGTCTCAAATTAAAGACAATACAAATCCTTTTAGTGTTAGTAGTGAAGATAAAACTTTCAATAATGATTTAGATAAAGAAGCTGCTGCTCAACGAGCTTATGATGAACTTCTTACTGGTATGACTTTAAATGCTGCTCATAATGGAAATCTTGATATGCTTAGAAGTTATATGGCTAGTGATGATGTTCGTAAAGCTATGGTAGATAAAGGTATAACTGATGAAGCTAATTCTAAAGTTGACCAACAAAAAGCTTTAGATAAGATGGATGAAGTTACTTCTAGTTATGAAGCTGAATTAAAGAAACTTGTCAATTTAAGTGAAGCAGTTAGAGTAACTAAACATACTGATGATATTCTTCCAATAGAGTTTTTACAAAGTATTGCTAGTAATAATGTTATTAATAAACAATACAATGATAAGATTAATGCTCAAATTGATGAACTTGATAAACAAATAGGTAATGCTTTTGATAACGAAGATATTAAGAAAATATTAGGTCAAGATTATACTCCTGAGCAATATCAAATTGCTGCAAGTACTGCTTTGCTTACTAATGAACTTCGTACTCTTCAAGCTGAAAGAAGTCGTCTTCTTAGCGATAAAGAGAAGATGAATAATATTAGTACTAAAGTTGCTGTTGATAATATCAATAAACTTATGAATAAGTATCAAAATATGATTGATACTAATAGTTTAAGATATGCTCTTCATGAAGCTTTACAAGGTGCTTATAATGATGAAGGTAAAGTACAAAGTTTTACTAATCAAGCTAGTACTACTCTTGCTAATTTACTTAGCGGTCAATCAAATTCTGGAGTTATTCTTAATGATGAAAATATTATTTCAAGTTTAAAGAAGTTTGCTGAAAAGTTTTCAGTTAGTCCTAGAATTGCAGAATTTGAAAATCCTACTGATATAGTTAATCAAGTTAGAGAACATGGAACTTATCTCAGAAAGATTAATAGAAAACTTCAAGCTACTGATAAAATTGGAGTAAATGGAACTGATGGTACTCTTTCAGCTTTACTTGTTAATAAGACTGCTCTTGAATTAAGACGTGCTTATAATGAAAGTAAAATGGTTAATAACGCTGACGAACTTGCTACAGAGATTTCATTTATGAATAATACTATGAATGAAGGTCGTAAGAAAGCTATTGATTCAGCTTATGAAACTATTACTAAATTATCAGATAAATATGGTAATGATAAATTTGCTGCAAGAATAGGTGATGCTATTGGAGCTTATTATCAAAGAAGTAAAGATGATATTGATTCTATTCTTGATTTTATGAGTGAAGATGATAAATCTGCACTTAATGATGCTCTTGATGTTCTTAATCTTACTAAAGGAAAGAATTATCGTTTAGGAGAACAAATTCAAGGTTTCCTTAGTCTTCGTCAAGATATATTTGATAGTCAAGAAAGAGAAGAAAGTTATAATGTGAATAATCCAGATGATAGTAATAATGGTGCTGAACCTGAAAGTACAACTACTCCTCCCCCTAGCACGCAAACGACCTCAAATCCTGCATCACAAGCCACTCAATCGCAGCAGCCTATCAATCAACCGGCAAGCACCCCACAGTCGCCTACAGCGCAAGGAAACATGCCTACAGGCAATTCGCAACCGCAAAGTGCGCAGCCAACACCACGCAACGAAGTGGGTAAGCGGGTCACAGAATTTTTAAATAATAATAAAGCTGTAAATCCAACTAATGTAAAAACAGATAGCAATACTGGAGTTATTAGTGGTGAGCTTGCTATCGATGATAATGCTAGTCAGGAAGATAAAGTTGCTTTTATGAGTAATGCAGATTTATTTGAAAATCCTGAACTCGCTAATACTCCTGGTGCTACTGTAGGAAGTAATCCAAAATTCGATTATGATGATAATAGAAATCCTAATATTATTCAAAAAGGAAAAATTAGTGTAATGGCAAAACCAATGTCAGGAGTTATATCAAATGCTTCTACACCTTCTACGGGGGGGTTAGAAAATAATAATAATATTAAGACAAGTATTGATAACTACTATAATATAACAAAGAAATATGAAAATGATTCAAGCGATAATTATACTTGGACTAAAGTTAATATTGATGATTTATCTAATCTTCATGTAGGTGATTTAATTAGAGTCGACCATAAAAAGATGGGTGATGTTGAAGATGATACTTTAGAAAAATATAAATATTATGCTGTATCAAAAATATATAAAGATAAAGATATTGTTGGTTATCGTGTTTTGGTTAACGATTATACTAGTATAAAAAAAGATGTTGCAAGCCTATTAAAGAAAGTTTTAATACCGAAGAGTGAATCTGTAATACCAAAAGAAAATATAGGTTTTGTTGAAGTAGGTACTAGAGATGTAGGTGCTAAAATTGAAACTAAAGGTATTGATAGAGCTGAACTTACTGCTAATTTTATGGGAGAACTTAGAACTAGTGGTAAAGAAATTAAAGCAGGTAATTTAACTGCTGAAAATTTTATTAAACATCTTCAAGATGAAGGTATTGAGCTTGGAGCAAGTCAAGAAGATATTGATGGTGCTATAACTAGTGTAAAAGCTGTTATGAATAATCTTCTTGGAACTACTTTTGCTTCTAGTGTTGGTGAAGTTATGCTTGCTAGTGCAGTTGAAGAGTATAAACCAAGTTTATCTTTCGGAAATGAATATAAAGATGCTGCTAATAATATGCTTAAAAATTATGCTTCTGAAGTTAAACTCAGACAACATAACGGAAAGTATTATGGTAATCTTGAAGATTTGCTTCGATATATAAACGAACATAGTTATAGTAAGAATACTGCTGATTTCATTTATAATAGTCTTAAAGAATATCTTAAAACTGAAGAAGGTAAAAAGCAATTTGTAATGCTTGATGCTGATTCAATCGATGATGCTGAATTTATACATAATGTTCGTAAGACTGCTGGTGAACGTAGAGCTGAAGCTATTAAAGCTGGTACTCTTAAACGAGTTAATATTCGTGGTCTTAGTGAAGTAGTTCCTCCTGACAGAATTGATGCAAGTTTAGCAGAACTTGATAAAATTAAAGAAGGTGATAAACTTACTGTAAAGAAAGCAAATAAACTTGCTACTAATACTGATGTTTTATTAGTTCAACATAATGGTATTACTGTTGGTTGGATGGGTATTCCTACTTTTGATGTATCAACAGGAAGATATATTCAAGTTAATGATTGTATCAAATATACTGTAGGTAGGTCTGCTGAATATGATGGCGCTGTTAAAGATTGGATTCTTTCTATAGCTGACCCAAAAGATGAAGATAGTAGAAAGCTTAACGACCTTCTTTATAAAATAGCATTCGATAAGAAATACGATGGTTCATTTGTTGAGAAGTTTAAGAATAACCCTAGAGTTCAAGAAGCTGTAAAGAATGATTTTATAGTTATTAATGAAGATAAAGGTTTTACTTATGCTAAAGCTCTTGATGGTATGGTTAAATTATGGAGATATAATCCTAATGTATCTTCTTTTAATCCTATTCCTGAAAGTATTAAATTGTTCTTTGATAATCTTAGAACTAGTTATCAAACTAGTTTAGCTTTGATTAATAATAATCAAGAACTTACTGTTAGTAAAATAAGTAAAGGTGAACTTCTTAGACTTGCTCCTCATGGAACTCCTGGAGAAGCATTTAGATTTGCTCAACCTGCAAGTATTGCTATTAGTAGTAAGACTGATGCTAGAATAGCTTTAGCTAGAAATCTATCTCAAATTGAAGTTAGTGGTAAGCAAACTAATGATAATCTTGGTTTTAGAATGAACCAAACATTAATTGCTATTGATAATGGAAATGGTACTATAGATTATACTAACGCTTATCCTGTAAATTGGGGAGACACTAGCTATGAAAAAGATGATAAACTTGTAAGTATGCCGCATAGTAAAATTCTTGCTGATTTAACTAAAGCTATTGAAGGTCAAATTATCGATAGACTTATTAATCTTCAGAAAGGGGATAGTCTAGCTAATTGGAACGAGTTTAGAAGTTTTCTTGATACTCTTCTTGATTATAACAATAATAGTACTCTATTCAAAACTAGTGGTGTTTATCATACTAGAAGTGGAGTTACTTTTATTAATGCTGGAACCAAATCTGTAAAACTTTATAGTTCTGATAGTAAACGAACTGGTGCTCCTACAAAACTTGTTTTTATGGATAATGGTGTTGAAGTTAGTAGTTATAGTTTACTAGATAATGGAACTGAAGCTGGTAAAGCGCTTGTTCAATTCCTTAGAGAAAATGCTACTGTAAACTTTGCTCATGAACTTCTTACTAGTGATAACAATACTGCTATTCCTTTAAAAGGTTTTGTAAGTAGAAATGCTGACGGAAAACTTGTTATTAATATCCCTGAGTATAATGGTAAAAACGGTTTTAATCATGTTGAAGAATCATATAATGATTTTATGATTAAGAACGATTTACTTAGAGTAGATTTAGCTCAAGTTGATGGAAGTAACTATTCAAGATTTTCATCTAATATGAAAGCTAATAGTGTACTTGAATTTACTGTAGGTGATGAGGTGAAACAAGAAGAAGAAAAGCCACTAGAGACCCCCCGTAAAGGAAATGTAGATAGTAATACCACTGACCAAGTTAAATCTATTATAGAAAGTGATAGTAAAACTAAAGGTCTTGATATTGCAAAAGCTATTCTTCCTGAAGAATCTGTAAATCTTCTTAATAATGCTGGAAGTTTAACTAGTATTTTACCAGAAAATATTATCTTTGCAAACGACAGAATCGAAAAGTTTAGAGCTTCTGAAAAGAATAACAATATCAACGCCATGTATGAAAAAGGTGATATTGTTGTTGGTGATGATTTCTTTAAAGAAAATAGTGGTCGTCAAGTAAGAATACTTATTCACGAAGGTCTTCATAAAAGACTTCATGATTATGGTCCTTCTCAACATAGAAAATTCCTCAATAATATGACTGAAATTTATGATGATTTTAGTAAAGCTATTGATGAAGACCTTAAAGATATTGCTGATGGTAATATTAAAGCTGTTAGAGAAAGACGTAATTTTGAAGATACTTTAACTGACGAAGCTATAACAGATTGGCTTAAATACATAGATAGTTTCAAGTTTAAAGAATATGTAGATAGAGGTCAACTTGATAGAGCTAAAGAAGAGTTTATCGTAGAATCTCTTACTAATGTAGAGTTTATTGATTATCTTAATAAAGTCAAAGTAGATGATGTTGGAGATAAATCTAGACATAGAACTGCTTGGCAAAAAATTATGGACTTTATCAATAAACTTTTTAGACTTGATATAGCTGAAGGAAGTCTCAGAGAAAAAGAATATAATGCGTTTGCTAAAGCTTTAAGTATAGATAAAACCGCTGATACAAATGTTCAAACTGAGACAGAACCTACTACAGAAGAAAATCAAGATAAACAAGTTGAAGATGAAGTTGTAGAAAATGAAACTCCTACTCCTGGAACTGATAAGGAAATAAATAATGGGGTTGATTTAGATGATGTTTATGATGATGATGATGACGTTAATCTGTCCTCACGTTCAGAATATCCGTCCCTCTACTCGACAATCGAAAGCCTTCCAATGGAGCAACATTCGCAATTTGCCAATTTACTTGCGTCAGGTGACATTTCGATTACGTGCAAATAAGATTAATCACTCGCTGAGAAATAAGGCTCTCAGCGAGTTTTTAAAATATTAAATAACTTAATATAGATAGTTATGGCTAATAATTGTAGTTTAAAATTTAATGAAACTAAGGTTTACACCAACCTTAAAGCTGAAGTTGGAAACGATGATGTTTTATTTAACAGCTTAATGAGTGCAGTAATTGATGGTTCTAGACCATCCGGTTTTAACAAGGAATTTGAAACCTATTATGCTAATAATTATGGTTCTATTCCTAACACAAATGATGAAAATAAAGAAGTTGTTAATGCTATTCAAAATTTTTATAAGAATAGAAATTTTAATGTAAATGAGCATACAACTGATTCTGCTTTCATTTCTGATGTTAAGTCTAAAGGTTATACTAGTACTGCTGCTAAAACTTGTGGTATTAGAACTACTGGTAATTTAATGTTAGCGTTCTATCATAACGATTTAATTAAAGGTCGTCTTGATGAACATGCTGAAGATAGAAAAGATAATCTTGCAAATAGAGTTATAAATCGTATGTTGGGAGCTGTAGCAAAAAATATTCTTGAAGCTAGAAAAGTAGAAGCTACAAAAGAAGAAATTGCTAAAGTTCGTAAACAACTTATGAATACTAAGAGTAATGATTTTATTAAGCTCGAGAATGAAGTTTTTAAATATACTCCTCAACTTAGAAATCAATTTGCTACTCTTAAAGATATGCTTTCTGATAAAGTTAAATATTTTACTCAAGTTATTCAAACTGACGATAGACTTGGTGAAATTCGTTTTAATAAAGATGATGATTTAAGTCAGCAAGAAGCAGATTGGAGTGAAAGTTTCGATATAGAAGATGATGACGATTTAAATCTTAACAATGCTGCTGATAATGCAAGTAATAATGAAAAAGATACTACTACTGCTCGTTGGGAAGATAATGGAACTAAATCTGACTTTATGAAAGATTTTAGTTTTGCTGTTCGTAGTTATCTTTCAACTATTCCTAAACTTAGTAGTACAGAAGTAAGTGCTGACGGTAAATATCAATATGATAAAAGTAATCCTCTTGGAATGGTAGATTATATGGATTTCAAAGTCGTAAACTCTGCCATTAGAGGAGATATTGAAACTACTAATATTGATGCTTTTTTAAAGAAACTTGAAGATATTGCAGAATCTAATAAAGAATATGCTGGTCTTACTTATTTAGCTAACGACCTTAGAAATAAACCAGATTTTGCTTATAAATTATTTCAAGTTTATAGAAGAAGAACTATAAGGAAACAGCAAGTTCGTATTGATGATAATTCTGTTTCTCCTACTAGAAGTAATAATCGTGCAGATAAACTTGAAACTTTAAGAATTAACTATCTTAATGATATTAAGTCAACTGCTCTTAATATTATGATTGAAGATACTAATGATATTCTTGGAGCAATTAAAACTAAAATAGATGATTATAAGAAACTTCAAAAAACTAAAGGATTTGATTTAAATAAACAAGCATTAAGTGCTGATATTATCAATGCTATTGCTAGTCGTTTAAAACAATATTATCCTTCTCTTGATAAAGCTGCTATTGAAAGATTTGCTAGACTTAATGGAAAAGTTGATGGTAAAGCTCCAAATATTGCTAATAATCTTACTCAACTTTATAGTTATCTTGAAAATACTGCAAAGTATGCTAACGAAACTCTTAGAAACAAACAATATCTTGATAATAGATTTAAAGAAGCTAATAAAATTAAAGATAAGAAAGCTAGGAAAGAAGCTTTAGATAGTGTTCGTGAAGCTTACAAACAAGGTTATCTTTCTACTAATACAAAAGCTTATGCTCTTGAATTAGCTAAATCATTAGCTCCATATTCTGTAGTTAATATTGATTCTAATTCTACTAATGCTCTTGGTAATCAGTCTGCTGACCAAATTAATGATAGTATGATTACTAACTTCCTTAATGCAGTTAAAGCAACTTTAACTGAACAGCAAAAAGATGGAAGTAAAGTTTCTACTGAACTTATTAATTATGGAAAGTATAAGTTCCAAGGAGTACAATACAATCTTAGTGGTATTCTTATGGAACATCGTAATGAGAATGGTGCTGTAATTAATTATGGTCTTTTCTACAAAGATAAAGACGGTAATATTCAAATCACTAATTATGCTAGAGATATGGTTAATATCTCTTTGTTCGATGGTGCAGGAAATCCTAATACTAAAGATAATGTTCTTTATTCAGGTATGTCTAAAGGAGATTATGTATATACAGGATTTGCTCAATACCTTAATGCAGAGCAAAATCCTAATATGCTTATGGGTGATTACTTTATGCGTATTCCTTCTGATGCTCCAAAGAATTTTGTAGTTCATGCTCCTAGATATAAAGTTGATGGTTTGTTCTCTAAGATGCACGCTATTAAAAATGCTAAAGGCGAAGTTATAGGTAAAGAAGTTAGTGTTGATGATATTAACGAAAATCATCCAATAGTACAACAGTTTAAAAATATATTCAAACAAGAACTGTTGGATATGGCAAACTTTATCAACATTGTATTTGAAACTAATAGTTTAGGTCAAATTAAATACAATGATGACGGTTCTCCAATATTTAAAAAAGGTTGGGGATTAGATGCTGAATCTGCTCGTAGAGTATTTGCTAATTATCATATAGGTAAAGGACATAAACATTTTATTGAAAAGAAAGGTGATGGTTGGGCATTTAATGGACTTCTTTTTAAAGATGATAGATTTGTTCTTACAGATTACAAAACTGGTACAACTACAAAGTATGGTGACAAGTTATTAAATTATTTGTTTCCTTCTCTTTACGGGGGGGCTAGAGATGGTTTCATTCCTTTCACAACTAATGCTAACGGTGAAGTAGAACTTAACCTTACAGCAGACCAGGAAGCTATGATTACTAGAATGGTTAAAGGTTTTGTAACTGACTATTCTAATGATGCTATTACTCGTATGAGCGAATACAAAGACCTTGACATTAATAATCTTATTAATGAAAAGAATAGTATTGATTTTGCTCTTAATCATAGACTTATGTATATTGATTTTAATGATATATTTGAAGGAGATACTAAGTTCTATAAAGATACTCAGACTTTCTTGAAAAGAAGTAAAGAGTCTCAAGCTAGTGGTGTTCCTTATGGTTTTGTTGACACAAGTCTTGACCTTAGAGAGAATAGTGCAATAGTTCAAGGAGCTTTTCTTAATACTCCTGAAGTTCAAGCTAGACTTAAAGATATTGGTCTTGATGTTCAACAGAAAACTAAGTTTAATGGTATTACTATTAAGAATACTGTTAAAACTAGCGAGGAATGTAAGGTTGCAAAAGTTTATCCAGATGGTAAAGTTGAAGGAGAAGATGGTATTCTTGTAAAAGATTTAGTAAAGAATGCTAAACTTACTCTTGACCAATCTAGAGATTTGATGGGTGGTCCTATTATATATGATAATAATGGTAAGCCAAAACTTAATGATGATGGAAGTTACAGACGTAGTGGTGGTTTTAGTAATACTACTATTAATGATGCTCAGTCTTATATTACTTTCGAAGAATGGATTCGTCGTATTGCTGGTAGAGGTCAACTTAATGATTATCTTCCATTAATTGAAGCTATTCAAGATGAAAGTAAAGAGATTCCTGCTGACTTATTAAAGAAGTTTGTACAAGTACAGAAGAACTTTTACTATGACCAGTATTATGATAAAGACCTTAATACTATTGTTCCTCGTCAAATTAAGAATGCTGAATTTGTTCTTGTTCCAAGGTTTATTAAAGGAACTCAACTTGAACAAGTTTATAAAGTAATGAAAGATAATAATATTGACCAACTTAATACTGAGGAAACTAGTAAAGCAGGTAAAGCTAGAGTACTTACTATCTTTGATGAAAAGACTGGTGAAGTTACTGACGAACATCTTAAAGATTTTAATAATAAAGCTGAAGATTATCGTGAGGAATATGATTATAATCATCTTTATACTCAGCAAGAAACTCCTCAACACATGAATGCTAAGAATAAAGCTGGTATTCAAATTATGAAGAAGATTCTTGATAATATTGATAGAAATAGTCCTCTTTATGATTATAAAGAAGATTTCTTCAATATGTATGTTGCTAATATTAAAGATAGTTTTAATAAGCTTGTTGATGAATTAAAGATTCCTCTTGATAAAGATGGTAACATCGAATTTGATGCAGCTGGAAATATTACAGGAGTAGATATGCAAGTATTCTTTGATAAACTCAAAGATGAATGTATGAGACTTGGTCTTGATAGTAATATGATGGACTTTGTTACCCTTAATGCTAGTGCACCTATAGCTGCTAATGGTTGTCCAAATCCTGTAATGCCTACTTATTTGAGTAATGTAATTAATAAGCTTGAGAGTATTTCCCAAGCTATGTTTAATAGTGCTATTACTCGACAAGAACTTCCTGGTTTTCATGCTGCTCAGATTACTAATGTTGGATTTAAAGCAACTAAAGACCAAGTTAGTTATTCTAAACAATTAAAGTATCATCCAAATGGTGAACGTTATATTGAAATAATGCTTCCTAAAAGTAACTTTGGTTTTGCTAAAAATGCTGATGGTACATATAAAGATGTTGATGAAGTTAGAGACAAAGATGGTAATCTTATAGGAGGTCTTTTGAAACAACTTCAAGATGCTGGTCTTGATACTCTTATTGGTTATCGTATTCCAACTGAAGGTAAACAATCTGTTTGTGTAATGAAAGTAGTTGGTTTCCTTGATGATGCTCAAGGTTCTACTATTGTTGTTCCTGATGATTGGGTTTCTCAAACTGGTTCTGACTTTGATATTGACTCTGTATATGGTATTCAATATAATACTTATATAGATAAGCATGGTAATATTCGTAAACAAGATTATTCTGAAAAACTTGATATTTATGATTATGCTAACTATGTAAATAGACATCTTGAGAAAGCTGATAAGATTAAAGATAAATCAGTTAAAGAAGCTTTTGAAAAACTTAATAAAGAGATAGATGAACAATTTGAAAAGTCTCGTAAAGAATTAGCTGAAGAAGAAACTCAAGCTTATGATGCTTTGTCTGACGAAACTAAAGAACTTGTAAAAGCCGCTCATAAAGCTTTTGAATCTCAAGCTGTAAAGAACCCAGAAACTGGTAAACTTACAAAAGATAGTTATATTAAACAGCTTCAGTTTGTAGCTGATTATATTCGTACTAATAAAACTAATCTTGATGCTGCTGATGATAATTTCATTTCAGTACATGAAGATATGGTTGATTCTATTAGTAATGAATATATTGATAAAAAGACATTTAAGTCTGATAAAGCTAAAGAAATTCTTCAAGCTAGAATTGACAAATTTAACAAAGCTGCTAAAAAGCTTGGTATTATGAGTTATAAACAATATTTAGCTCAAAATGTAGAAGATGCTAATACTCGTGAAGCTCGTAATAATAGACTTCTTGATGATATGATACATATTCTTCAAGCTAACGAGTCTCTTGAAGAGAACCTTTCTCGTTCTAATTTTGAGAGTATTATTGCAGCTCGTAATAAAGTTATGAATCCAATAGTTAAAGAAGTTCGTGAAGCTAGAAGTCCTTATGATTTTCTTGACCAAGCTGCTTATCAAGAAGATGTAATGAGTGGTGCTAAACTTAAAGCGTTTAGTGTTACTAGAGATACTTTCTGTTCTGTATGTAATACAGTTCGTCCTCATATTGCAGATAATTACGTTGTTAAAGTTGCATATAGTAAAGATAAATATAATCTTAAAGAACTTCAAAAGAGATTTGAGAAAGTAGAAGAAACTGATGAAGGTTATGTTGTTACACATAATACCCTTGGTTGGACTAATGATAATAAGAACGTAGATGGTTATATTCTTACTGCATATAGTTCTCAAACTACTGCTCATATTCTTGATGCTGTTAAGGAAGGTGCTATTCCAAATGTAAATGACTTTACTTTTGCTGTATATAAAACTCTTGCTGATATTGGTAGTAATTATGATACTGCTGTAGGTTTTATTATGCAACCTGCTATTACCAGAATTGTAAATGCTTATAATGCTAATAAATCTATTTATTCAGATAAACATAATAAACCAATAGAAGAAGCTATTAAATCATTAGGTAAAGAGATTCTTGAAACTTATCATATTAAAACTGATAAGATGAATCTTGGTGAAATAGTTGATAGAGTTAATGGATTACTTGGTACTAAGTATAGTTTAGACAAGCATAATGATATTACTTTATCACCTGATGAATTAGCAAAGAGATTGCTTAATGATAAAAACCGCCCCGTAAAAGGTAGTGTATATCAACATGATTGGGCTGTTCTTTTTGCTTATAATGATATAGCTAAATTAGCAGATAAAATTGGTTCTACTGCAAGAGTTTGTAACCCTGATAGATTTGGTGCTAAACAAAGTATTTTTGCTACTCGTAAAGTTTTTAATGATATTGCAGATTTAATAGAAGATGAACATCCAGCTTTAGTTGTTGGAACTTCTTCTATTGTTAGCAGTATCTATGCAGGTTATGACCCTACTAAAGGTTTAAGAAGTTATATTACTAGTGATGCTAAAAGTGTATATCCTAGTCTTAATGCTTTCTTAAAGTATGCTAGTGCTCCTTCTATTCTTGTAAATAGAATGTTATTTGATACAGAACAAGATAATTTTAGAATAGCTAATAGAGCTATTGAAGTTATAAACGGTAGTAATAATGTTACTGAGAAAGATTATAAAGGTTTTACTCAGTATATTCTTAATACTGCTTATAAACAAACAGATGCTGTTGTAAATAACTATACTTATGATATAGAGAAAAAAGAAACTAAAGTAAATAAAGAAGTTGATGAAACGGATGAAGCTCTCAGAATTATGGGTTATGGTTGTACTCCTGATTTTACTTTTAATGTTAAAGATGTAACTAATCCTACACAAGAAGAAGTCGATGCTTGGAGTAAACTTAGTCCTGCTCAAAAAATTAGTTGGCTTAAAGCTAATAGTGTTGATGCTGGTATATTCAATTATATAAGTACTAATTTATTTAATGAATATGAAATGAATAGAGACGGTCAAAGTCGTCAAACTATTCGTTTTAACGAAGATGCTGTTGATAATGAAACTGCTTATAATCTTTTTGATACTGCATTTAATTCAGACAATCCATTAGTTAAACTTGCTGCTATGGATATGATTAAGTATGCTTTTGTAGCAGAAGGTTTTAAAATAGGTAGAGGCGCTATTAATAAATGTATTAAAAATACTACGCTTCGTGATGAAAATACTTTTGTTCAATATAATGGTTCTAGAACTAGTATTATTGCTCAAATTAAAGCTCAAGTAGATAATGCAGTTGCTAGAACTGATTTAGTTGAACAATATCTTAGAAGTGACCCAGGAGTTACTAATGTTCCTCATAAGTTTATGAATAAGAAATATAGTTCTATGTTCAAAACTATAACTAGAGGAATGTATGAATTTAGTTTAGACGATAAAGACAATGCTATTGAATTTGGTTTTGCTAGAGAAAGTAATTCAAAGTTTGTTCCAATACAATTTAATAACTACATTTATATTACTAATAAAGAAGGTAATGAAACTGTTACTAGACTATATAAGATTGTTTCTCCAGACCTTGGTTCTGGTATAGGTTTTGCTTATCCATTAAATGGTTTGGAAGCTGGTGAAGACAGAGAACTTAGTATTAATAACGCTAATAATAGTGTTCCTCTTCCAAGTTATTATGAAGCAGTTATTGATAACTTGATGAACAGTGAAGTTGCTGATTATACATTAGATGAATTAAATGAATTATATAAAAAGCATATTGCTACAACAAAAGTCAATAAGGTCAAAGCTGTTACACATTTTGACATAATGGCAGATGCTAATAATGATAATGGTGGAGCTAAAGATGCTATTGATAAGATTATTAAAACTTTCAACGATTATGAAGGTAATAGAATCTTTATTCAGAATATGTATCTTTATGGTAAAACTAAATATGATTCATTTACTCCTCCTATTCATGTTGAAGGCGAAACTATTTCTGATGATGGCGAACCTATTAGTGTTAATGGAAACTTCTTATTTAGACGTGCTACTAAAGTAAGTATTGAAAGTCATAATATTCGTACAGGAGAACATATTGAAGAAAAACCTCAACTAGTTGAAATAGTTAGAGAAACTCCTATGGCTAGTTCTCGTGAAGAAGTAACTCTTGGTTCTGCAACTTCTAGACTTGAACAAAGTCTTAGAACTACAACTGATTCTTTTGAAAAGAATATAGTAAAAGAACTCAATCGTAGAAGTGGTCTTGGTGATATAGAAGCTGGTAAACTTATGCGTCAACTTCGTGGAGAAGGATTTGAACAAAGTACTAAAGGCTATAAAGAGTTTAAAGATAGCGTATTCTATAGTGGTTATGCTTATCTTAAACATAAAGTTAATAGTACTCTTGGAAAATTTAGTCAGTTCTATAAAGACGATAATGGTAATTATTTTGCTATTAATAGTCCTGAAGTAATTGATGCTATTAAAAATAATCCTGCTTTGCAAAGACAATTCCTTGAAACTCTTGCTGATGCTAATGCTATTGTTGATAAATTTGGAATTATTAATCAGATTAAAGCTGATGAAATTGAGAATCCTACTTTGAAATTCTACATTGATGAAATGCAGAAAATGATTAAGGAACTTAGTAATAGTTCTGTTATTGACGATGCAGAAGTTAAATTTGGACTTGATTATCTTCAGAAACTTAGTAATGACCCTAATATTCAAAATGGTATAGTTAGTATATATGATGGTTTCCATTCTAGTGGTTGGCTTGATGCTTGGTTTGGTGATTTGCAAGAACAAGGTAACAGCCTTGTTCAAGTAGTTACTAGAAAAGTAATGGCTGATATTCATGCTAAAGAAAGTCAAGCAAAAGATTTTGCTGTATCTTTTGGAAAACATTTTGAAGACATTAAAGCTAGAGCTGCTAAAGTTGGTGCTTCAGTTGACCTCAATAAAATATTTGATAAAAACGGAAATATAGTTCATAACTATACAGATAAATTTGTTGAAGACATTAAAGAACTTAAACGTAATGTAGCTAAAACTAGAGTTAATGTTCAAGAGAATCCAATGGAATATATTCAAGCTAAACATAAACTTGATAAGTTCCTTCTTGACCACGTTAATCGTGAATATGTTGATAGTTATTATCAGAAACTTTATAATGAAGATGAATTTATTATTAATAATCATCCTCAAATTTATTCTGAGTATGTCAAACTTCGAGAAGCTATTAGACAGATTAATAGTCGTAGAATTGATGGAGTTTTAAGTAAAGAGTTTGAAGATAAACTTGTAGAACTTAGAACTAAGATTAATGATTTGACTAGTCAATTTATTGGTAATGATTATAAACCAGCTTATGAATATGGTTTTCCTGGTACTGAACGAACTCCTGATGATAGCATTATTGTAACTAATCAAGAAGTTTATGATAATGCTCGTAAGCAGTCTCTTAATGATGCTGTTCAATTAGACCAATATCTTAGAAGAATTAAAGATATTAAGGAAGAATATACTGCTAAAGAGGAAAAAGAGGGTTTCCGTGATATGCTTGATAAAATGCTTAATATTATTGATAACGCTGAAGTTAGAGATTCTAATGGTAAAGTTACTACTCCAGCTAGTCAGCTTGAAACTAATAAAGAGTATAAGAAAGCTAAAGAATGGATTGCTAATAACGCTCATTGGTCAGTAGATGAAGTTCTTAAAGTTAGAATTGAAGATGCTTATAAAAAACTTGGTATTACTAGTGGTAAAGCTTCTAAAGCTAGAGCACTTATTAAAGATAAACTTGCTAAAGGTGAGCAGATTTATGATGAGTTTGGTAATATTGATGCTAGCAAATTTACTAATACAGAGATTGCTGCTATTAAAGAAGATGTAGAGAAGAATTATGGTACAAGTAGTACTTCTTTATTCTCTGATAGAAATCTTATTAATTCAGCTGAACCAACTAACGAAGCTGCTCCTAGTGAGTTCTTTAAAATGCTTAATAGTGGTGGTATGACTAATCCTGAGTATCAAGAAATTATCACTAAGATTAATAATATTACTCGTAAGTATTATAATAGTGCTGCTAAAATAGTCGAAACTTCTAAGATGAATATTGAAGATTTGAAAGCTCTTGGAGACCTTTATGACGAATTAGATAAAACTAAGAAAAAGAAAGGAAAAGGCAGTTACGACGCTTATCAAACATATAGCAAATATGCTAAAGAAAACGTAAACAATAAAGCTTATTATGATGAAGAAGGTGAAGCTAAGAAACGAACTGAACCAGAGTTCTATACTTTATGGAAAAGAGTAAATGCTAGATATGAAGTTCTTAGAGATAAGAAAGGTAAAATAGTTATCGATGAAGCAACTGGTAAAGCTGTTTATGATTTAACTAAAGCACCAACACCTAATCATTGGCTTTATACTACTATTGCTCCTAATGATGCTTATTGGGAAGATTTAAATAAACGTGACCCTAAAGAAGCAGCTAGACAAAAGAAAGAAGTTGAGGATAAAACTAATGCTCAAGAGTTCCTTAGTAATACTCTTGAAACTATTAATACTCCTCAATATTACAAAGCTAAAAATGCTGCTCTTGCAAAAGGTATTGCTTATTATAAAGAATGGTATGATAACAATCACGTTTACAATCCATTTACTCATGCTTATGAAGCTCTTCCTATTTGGAATAGAACAAGAGTTATTCCTAGTATAGATAATGGCGAATATTCTCCTAATTGGACTCAGACTACTCTTGCTCCTAAATCTCGTAATTATAGAAATCCAAATTATATTGAAGGTTATTCAGATAATGAAAATTATAAAACTGTTGAAACTGACAATAATAATGGAACTACTCACGTTCCTGGTTATGACAACGACTTAGGACTTAATGAGTATGAGCAGGAAGCTAAACAATATATTCAAGATATTCTTATGAGTTTTGCTAAAACTGAAACTGCAAAGAGAGCTATTGCTAGTGGAATGGCTCCTCATAGAGCTAAGAAAGCAGAACACGATGCTAAATGGGCTGCAAAACAAGCTAAAGAGTTTATTGGTTTTAGTGATATGCTTCCTAGTGGTAAAGATAGTTGGTATGAGAAGATTGATTACTCTGAGGATAGAATTATTGATATGCCTATGTTAATGACCCAACTTAAAAATAAGGAAAGTATTGACTTGGATAATATTCGTAGCACTAAACCAAAGAGAGAAACTTATGCTAGTGATGAAGCTTACGAAAAAGATTTAGAAGCTTATCAAAAACGTATTGATGAAGCAACTAAGAAAAATGAAGAAATACATCAAAAACTTCTTGATAGAGATTATATTGGTGCTATTCAAGATTTCATTAGTGCTGCCGGGCATTATAATGCTATTCAGGACAATAAGCAATTATTGTTCTATACACATAGAATGTTAGGTAAGATGAAAACTTATGATACTAATCTTGGTTGGAATAACTTACGTAAAGATAGTCAAACTAGTACAAGCGATGAAACTTCTTATATTGAAAAAGCTGATACTCGTCTTCAAGAACAATTTGATAATTGGGTTCGTAGATTAGTTTATGACCAATATAAAATTCCTCAGAATAAGTTAACTAGAAATGCTAGTATGCTTCAAAGTTTTACTAGTGCTAAATTTATGATGTTGAATATTACTGGTGGTATTGGTAATATAACCGTTGGTGAATCTGCTATTGCTGGAGAATATATAGCTAAAGAGTACTTCACTCCTACAGGTTGGTTAAAAGGAAAGAACATGTGGAGACACGCTATTCCAAGCTTTATTAGAGGTATGGCTAATGAAGATAGTACAACTCTTGCTGATGCTCTTGTTAAGTTTATGAATATTGTTGACTTTGACGAAGTTAATAATAGACCTACAGTACATCTTGATGCTGATACTGTTCTTAATAAGATTAGAGACTTTATGTATAGTCCTAATAGTATGGGTGAGCATTTCATGCAGAATGGTGCTATGTTTAGTATGTTCTTTGATAATAGAATGGTTAAAGTTCCAGATGCTGAAAGTAATGGAAGACTTGGTTATGAAGCTATGACTTGGGAACAATATAAAAACAAGTTCCACGAATATGCTATGAAAAATATTATTGGAGGTAATGATGAACTTCTTAATAAGTATGAAGAATTTAAGAAGAATATTCTTGCTGATGATAATAAAAAGAAAGAGTATATTTGGAATCGTAGAGATATTAATACTGAGTTTGCTAATCTATATCTTACAAAGGAACAGAAGAAACAATTTATCACTGAAAGAAAGAAACTTGAAAAAGAAGCTAAAGCTAAGTTTGAAGAACTTCCTACAATAATGGACCAAGTTGACCTTAAAGATGGAAGACTTGCTTTTAAAGAGGGAAGTATTCTTGCTGAACTTCAAGCTAAATCTCAAGATAAAGAAGTAGGTGATGGTTATATGTTCCTTGGATATATGAAAGGTAAAGTTATTTCAGTTAATAAGAAGATTCATGGAGTATATGATAAACTTGGTGCTGCTCAACTTGAAAAACAATGGTGGGGTTCATTAGCTATGCAGTATCATAAACATATTTATCCTGGAGTTATGAAGCATTATCGTAGAAAAGGTTATTTCAATGAAGAAAGAGGAACTAAAGAAATAGGTTGTGCTCCTGCTTTATTTGATTTCCTTACTACTCCTATTAGACAACTTAGATATGAAAAAGAAATGTCTGATAGTCAAGTAGAAACATTGGAAAGTCTTCAAGTACTTCTTAAAGGTTATGCTGAGTTTGCAATGAACTTACAAACTAATTGGCAGTTAATGCCAAAATGGCAAAGAGCAAGTATTGAACGTGCTGCTGGTGATGTAGTTGGTGCTCTTGGTGGTATTTGTACTGCTCTTGCTGTTCGTTGTATTTGGGACGATGATGATTTAAAGAATAGTCTTTGGGCTAATCTTATGCTTTATGAAGCTGATGATTTAACTACTCAGTCAATGATGTATAACATGTTGTTCTTACCACAACAGTTTGACCAATTATGGTCTAGTCCTATTGCAGGTGTAACTGCTGGTAAAGATATAATGGCTGCTTGTAATAATATTGCTGCTTATGTAATGGATGATGACTATGACCCTAATTATACTAGTGGTCGTTATGCAGGTCAAAATAAGATTCTTGTTAAACTTGGTCGTCAAATTCCAATTTACAGAAGTCTTAATAATCTTGCTACTCTTGATAAAGCTAATAGTTATTATAAGACTGGTGATAATCTTCTTACTTTGATTAATGTAAAAGATTGGGCTAATGATATTAGAGGTACTAGTAGTTTAGAACGTTAAACATTAAATGGTTATAACCGCCCCGTAAAAGGTATGTGTGGTGTGTAATTATTAAATAAGTTTAATTTCATTAAATTAATTGCCTTCAACTGTTGGAGATATAAATATTATTTGTATCTTTGCAACAGTTGAAGGTTTTCTTGTTCTAGGCAAAAATGGTTTTAAAGTTTTAATTAAAATGTATGCGAAACTTTATTGCTCTATGGTGTAATGGTAGCACTACAGTTTTTGGTTCTGTCAGTGGTGGTTCGAATCCGCCTGGAGTAACATATCGTTCTTATGATGTCTAACAAATACTATTTTATTCATAATTAAAAGGTTTAAGGTATAAAGTTAAGTGATGGTTGATAATGTAATCCAATGCTGAACTAGCGAGTTCATTCTATTCTCATTTTTAAATAAATAAATTAACGGGAAATGAAGCAGTAAGTAATCGTGATGATTATTTACTGCTTTTTTTTGTGCTCAATAAAATGTGTTGAAACGTGTCGCCTAATAGATAAAAAAAAGAGTAACCTAACCTCACGGTCAAGCTACTCAAGTCAATGCTAAATTTTAAATCTGTGAACTACAGCCACTGCTGTAATAAATAATAAACAACATTATAAACAAATTCAAATCATTATAGTATATAATATGATATTATAGCAAGTATCAAATTTAATATTTCAATTTCTTCTGTAGGCGGCTAATTAATTCAAGTAATATAATTAATCAAATCAGATATGAAAGTCGCTTAGGCGTTAAATAAAATGGGTTGTGGGCGTTTCCCACGATTGGCATAATTTACTATCTCGTATGCCTGGAGACCGAAATAAGACGTGCAAGTATAATGATTAATTGAACTAGACCCAATTTATTTAGCGTCTAAGCGTCTTTGGTGTTACGGCTGAACAATTATTCAGGAGATGAAAATCACCCTCGTATAGAGGATTTCAAAATGTAGGATGTGCCATATAGCTCAACTTAATTAAAAGGAGCTTTAATTATATTACCATTTGCATCAAGATAAATAACACTGTCTGTAGAGTAACCATCATTAGTGGTATCAACATCATTGATTTCATAGAAATCATCATTAATTCCACATGAATCTGTTGTATCTACAGGTTCTGTATTATTAGTATCTTTTCTACTGTTATGTGAACATGCTATAAGAATAGATACTATAATAGTTAACACAACGATAATATTTCTTCTATGTTTATTATAATTTTCGTTCATTTTCTTTTAGATGAAAAATCCTAGTACTTTCACAAGCACTAGGATTTGATAAAATATAATGTTTAATAAAAAAATATTGAATGTTCATTATAGATATAAATCTATATATCTTTGAATAACATTAACATGAGTACTACCGCTAAACTTAAACGTTACTTCATCGTCTCTACTAAATACAACAAATGGATAATCAAAAGCACTATATTGATGAAGTATTCTCTTTGGAACTTCATTAAAATCTTTGATTTCAAGAGTTATATTTTTCTTCGATTTGGCTAGTACTGTTTGTACGTTATTAATAAGAATTGTGCAACCAAGACAATTCTTAGTCGTTATTATCAGGATTTTTCTTTTCATTAATCTGACCAATTTTAGAGTAATATTCACCAGCCATAGTAAATGTTACATTCTCATTTTCAAGCATTGTACGATAATCTTTTTCGAGGCTCTTCAAATCTCTAAGTACAAGAGAAAGATTTGCAAATGTTACTTTACTAATCTTTGGGTTGTTACTTGCATTAGCAAGATGCTTCTTGACCTTGTCGATTTCTACTACTGTTTCTGCATGACGATTAATCATACGAGCTACCCAATTCTTTGTCATTTCTACCATAGTTGTTTAAATTTTAAAAATTAATAATTATTTCTTTGCTGTAGAGCCAAAAGCTCCATCACCTCTATCAGTTATACCAAGTTCTTCAAGTGTCTTTACTGTTTCAAAACTAGCTTGACGATGATGAGGAATTTCGATTTGACCAATAACATCGCCAACTTCAATTGGAATTAACCCATCTGCTATAGGTCTAAATACAATGAAAATTTCACCACGATAACTTTCATCTACAGTACATGGAGAATTAGCTATTACATATCCCATTTTAGTAATTCTACTATTAGGACGAATAGTTAACGAATCTCTATCTTCGAGAGCTACATGAATACCAGTTCCACACTTAGTGCGACCATCTTTTGTCTTCTCAACAGAAGTACAAACTACATCACAACAAGCATCAGTAGCATGACCACCAAAACCATCTTCCTTAGAATTAGCTACATAATGAGCATACTCTGGAATTTTAGCTGCAACTTTAGGGTCAAGCCAAATCTTAACTGGAACAAAATCAATAGCTTGACGAAGAGCTTCTTTGAGTTCTTTTTCAGCCATTAATCTGTTGTCTGGAGTGTCTTTAAAAGCATTTGCATAATTAATCATTGCATCTGCTATACGATTACTTAATTGACTCATAATTTTAATTTTATAATTCTATTTCTAAATTAACATTCTCAAGATTAGGAAGATTAAGTTTAACCATTTTACTAAAATTGTAAACCATGGCATCTTGTTCTCTAATGAAAACAACTTTACCATTATTAAACTTATCTTTAGTTACTTCACAATTTCTTTTATATGACCTAGCACTACATCTTCTAATAAGTAAAGGATTTAATAAATAAGTATGAGAATTAACTTCTACATTATATTTCTTTATTTTATCTATATCTTTCCATGCAATCATTACTCCAAAATCAACAAGTTCTTTGATTGCATCTCTAACTCTATTTGGAGTTTTAGCGTTAACTAAACCTGAACTTATAACTTCTTTTGCAGTAAATTCTATAGTAGTTTCATTAAATCCCAAATGTCTTAGAATATAATAAGCTACTTCAGTTGCCGTCTTAGAACAATGTATAGCTATTTCTGGAGCAAGATATGTTCCTGCTCCTATAAACACATCATAAATGGTAACAACATCTTGAAGTTTACCACTTATATTAGTCTTAGCTTTACCTTTTGCATCAGTCATAATTCTACCATAATCATTTTCAAACATACAATCAGACCTAAAAGATTAATTTTAACACTACGGCAAAGATACAAAAAATGGGTAACATTATCACAACGTTACCCAAAAAATAGTGTTAAAAAATCTTTAAATCATTAAGCCATAAGACGTTACAAAGCTCTATATTATATAGATATATTGCTGTTGTATCTTATAACTGCTACAAAGATAAGCATTATTATCTGTATCTCCAAGAGTTTTACTAGTTTTAATACTAGTTTAAGGATTTATTCCTTTTACGGGGCGGCTAGAGAGGTTCTAACATGATAACATGTACCAGTAAACCATCTAGTTGTTACACCCCCCCCCGTAAAAGGTATTCATCACATTGTACTTAAATCCATTTGTAATGATTTAGTCCAATCATAAGCATCACTAATATCATCAAATACTAAAGCTTCTGGAATATTAGGAACACCTTTATTTTCATCAATCATAATAGTGTAATTTACAATACTTTGATTAGTATCAGCATAACTATTTACAGCACTAATTGTACCAAAGAAGAATTTACCACTAATATAACTGAAAGCTAGTACCTCATCACCAACTTTGTAATGAGGTACTTTAAATTTATTTTCTTTTCCATTAAAATTAACTTGCATAGGCTATTGCTTCATTAAGAGCTTTATTCATATTATTATTTGCTGAACCCCAAACAAGACTATTCATACGTTTCTCACCTTCAAGGTTTGCAACATTACAATAGAATCCTGTAATTGCATTATAAGCACCCCAAGCAGTACCACAAATATCTTTTTGACCAATGCCATCAATATAATAATCCATCATATTGTAAAGTTGATTAGATTTTCTTGTACTAATCTCTACAGCATCAATCAAATGGTAATCGCGACTAATAAGACGTTTATAACCATGATTAGGGTCAACTTCATTAAGTTTAGCTATTTCAGCAGGAGTAAGTTGAAGTTTACAAATGTATTCAGCAACTTGGTCATCAGTCATCTTAATAGTAGCAAGATGACGATAAAGCTCTTGAGCATCAATAGCATGAGAACAAGCAATCTTTAAAACTTGAGCACCAAGTTCAAGTTTCTCTTTTACAGATTTAGTATGACGAAGACGAATATGACAAGCAGCTTTATCAAGAGCACCATTAAGCATATTAGTACAAATAACTCTAACAGGAGTAATCATAATGTCTACAGAAGAATTACCTGCATGTCCATTACTGAACACAAGATAATTATCTATAACATCATCTTTACCTACAGAAGTTTGTACTGGAAGTTTAGCACTAACATATACTTTTTCGCCCATATTAAGACAAGCAGCTTTGTCCCAAATTGCTTTACCTTCTCCAATAGCATTATTAAAGAAATTAAAAGCGTCCATATTCTGAACTATTTCATACTTATCTTTAACAATACCCAATGGCATATTAATATCTGTTCGATAAGTTGCAAAAGCATTAGGACACTCACGATAAATACTACCATCGTGAACAAAACTATCTTCTCCCACTTCATTGTTACTACCGATTCTAAAAGGCATTTTACTTACAAGTTCACATTTTTGAACTGTCCAATCAAGTTCAGCAGTTTTCATTACCTCTTGTGCAGTTACACAATTACTTACATCAGTACCAAGTACCCATGGAAGTCCACCACGATTAAATTTACTCATAACTCAGCGTTAATTAAATCATTAAACATTAAATTAAAATATTAACCAACAGTAGGAAGAGGATTACCATCTTCATCTGTATATGTTTTATCTTCACCTTTATAGTTAGGATTTAAATCCTTAACGTTCCATGTATCACGTACTACATTTGAAACAATAAGTTCTACACTAACTATATGCTTCTTTATATCTTCTCCATTATATTTAAGATATGAAGCACTACTTGTAGCATCAGATAAATCTTCTGCTAAAATACTAACATTAAGAAAAGTATTAGCTTTTACTTTAATATTTGTTTTAATTAAATATACATTATACATATCATTTAATTTTTTATTTGTTATGATTTTGTTTATATGCTTCTAGTTCTCTATAATAGTTATTGTTTACATCTTGAGCAGCATCAAGTATATTTTTGGCAGCTTCTGTTTTATCTGCATTAGATTCAGCAGCTCTATATTTGTCATATAGTTTAACAAAAGTGTCATAATATTTACTTAAATCTTTACAAGTTTCTGTTAAAACAATATTAATTTTGTATATATGAAAACAAAACTTAATTAATAGTACTAGCATTAATAATAACGCTAGTACTACAATACTTAAAACTGATATAACCATTTATTTAATAGTTAAATTATCATTTTCAACAACTTTAGCGATATTAGAAGTACAACCTTCATCTATAAGTTTAACTTTCATAGCTTTCTTATCAACAGAAGATTTAAAACTCCAACCATCTTTAGATACATCGCCCATTTTAGCAAGAAGACTATATCCGTCGCCTTGAAGAAGATTACTCATAGAAACAGGAATAGTTATATTTACAATAACATCATCCATATCTTCAACTTCAACTTCAGCATTAGTTATTTCTCCTTCTATTTGAGCGTTATGAAGTGCGCCATCAAGAATAGCGTTGGCATCAATACTATCAGCTTGATGAAGAGTATTAGTATAAATACCATTAACAACAGTAGTTTTAAGAACATCAACAAGATTCTCAATCTTCTTATCATCAAGTTCTACAGTTGTACTCTTTCTTACACCAACTTTACCAGTGCCCCAATCAATCCACTTCTTACCTTTCTTGTCTTCTGTACCATAATTTCTAATAGCAAATAAAACAAGATTAGTAAGACCTGTAATTGTATTATCTTTAGATTTCTTGAGTTTAGCAAGTCTATCAGTCTCAGACTTAATAGCAAGAAGGTCAGCTTTAAGCTTATTGATATAATTAGTAATACTTTTAACCTTATTAGTCATTTCTTGACCATTAAGCTCAAGCTTTTTCTCCATTTCTGGAGTTATTTCTCCACCTGCTTCTTCAATTTCTTCATAAAGAGTATACAATTCTCTATCAATATCGAAAATACTTTTTCCCATATTAATTAATTATTTAATAGTTAAATCTACATCTACTCTATGAGATTTTGTATCATCTTCAACAGTAGAGTAATTACGACCTACAGTAACACGAACATCAACTTCAGGATTAGCTACTTCAAAATCATTAATTGCTTGAAGAATGCTCTTCTTTAAATTCTCTGCACGTTCTTTTACTTCTTTAATTGTCTTTTCCATAATTTATAAGTTTAAATGAGTTTCTACATTATTTACTACACACAAAGGACATTCATCAGTTAGCATAAATGTAACTTCAGTAGAACAATAACCGTTTGATTCAAGCCAATCTACAGCTTTTTCATTATTATCAGCAGTAGTTTCGTTTTCTTCAAAATCTTCGGTTACATCAGCAACTTCAATTTGTCCCATATTATAATTTAATATACTTATCCACATGATTATTCAGGATATACTTGTTGAATTAATTGTTTAGCTAATTCACCCATCATAGGATGAACTTTACCACTAACTTGATTACTACGTAGAGCAATCCAATGCTCCCAATCATCAACAAAAGCAGTATGAACTACTTGTGTTTTAGTATTAAGAGGAAGAATTTCTCTAGCTTGTTGTGCAGTCCAACCAAGTTCACGAGTTTTACGATAAACTAAATCACAAACTTGAAGACCATAAAAGAACCAATCTACAGCATTCCAATTATCTGTATATTGTTCTTCAATTACATTATTATCAAAGACTTCATTATCGTTAAAGAAACCTTCATTGTAATCATGACCTTCATCAGTAGGGTCAATATCTGGAATCCAAGGAAGTTTAGCAACAGTTATTCCATTACCAAATTTACCTTTATCGTAAGCACAATAACGAGTAGATTCTTCTGAAACACTATTAACTCTATGACGATTAAGTTCACGACTAGCACCAATATCTGTTATAAAACAAACAGTAGTTCTTGGCATATAGTAAGGACAATTAGGAGTTGTATCTATAAACTCAAGAGTATCAATAGCATAACTTTCTATTATTACTCTAAGATTTGTAGTAACATAAAGATAACCATCATGATTATTAGTTCTACTATATTTGTTATGTTCATATACTCCTTCCCACATAGCAGCAGCTCTAGGCATGAAAGTAGGAAATTTAAGATGAACTGTAGCATGTTCACAACAACTTAAATGAAGACTTGTTAAATCTACATCACCATAAGCGTTTTGAGCAAGTATTTGTTCAAATCGGTCCTTAACCTTTATCTTACTATAACCAAAGAAATCATGTCCTTTAAAAACAGTTCTAACAAGAAAATCATAAGCGTTTTCATCTTTATTTTTAGGAGTACTTTGATAACAAACACGAGCACATCTAGCTATATGTTTAAAAATACTCTCTAAATCATAACCTTCTTGTTTCCAAACTTCAACACTAGGATTTACAACTTTAATCATATTATTTACTTTTTATGTTTAACAGAATCTTTTCTAGCATTATATTCTTCAGGAGATAGAGCGATTACATTTTCTTTATGTTCGCTAGTAACAGGAATTTCTTTATTATCAGCAGATAAATTATATACATAGTCATCTTCATCTTTACAAAGATTTTCAAAACCGTAAGAAGCTATAATTTTATTAGTTACAACTCGCCTACTAGTTTCTTCAACAAGAATAAGTTTATCTGTTTTAACAAGATTAGAAATATCAATGAAAACTGTCTCTACCCGCCCCGTAGAAGGTATGGTAGGTTCATGTCCATTATTACTAGCTTGCCAAGCTAATAACATATTACAATAATTAGCTAAATCTTGAATAGTATCAAACATACTTTCATCTTCAACATTAGGATTACTGTAACCTTGAAAATCATCTTCAATAAGATGAACCAAACGATTAGCTTTATCATACATTCTAGCTAGACCATATTTATAGCCTAGTTTATCACAACCTTTATTGAAAGCATTACCATAATCAGCATTCTTCTTAGCCATAAGACTAAGCATTTTGTTTTGTTGGTCACGTAATGCAACAACTTCAGGAGTTACAAGATGCTCTGGAACTACAGTTCCAAGAACAGCTTTCCAATACTTTAAATCACTTTCTGTCATAATTGTTATTTTATTAAATTAAATATCACTCATTCCCACAGCTTCAATAGTTCTTCCACTATGCAAATGAATTAAATGATTTTCCATACATTCTTCAGTAGTTCTATTGAGAGGAAAAGCAAGTCTATCTTGCAGATTATAATATCTAGCAAAATCTTTAATATCATCAAACCAAAGAATATGACAACCTATTATAAACTTCCATTCTTTATAGCCTGATTTCTCAGGTTCATCTTGTCCACATTTAATAATGTCAACAAACTTATCTTCATAAGAAATACTTGAAACACAAAATGAACCAATTCTAAATTCATCACGTTTAAATTTAAACATAGTCTTACCACTAAGAATATAATTAGTATAAAGCTGATTAAATACATTAATAGCAGTTTCAAGAGGAACTATAGCACCACGACTAGTTTCAACCCAATTAGGTTTACCAGGTTTAAGTCTAAGTTGAGTATTAGAGAATACAGCTTTATGAATAAAACTAGGAATAGGTTCAATAGTTCTTTTATAATAATTAGCATAATATCTAATATACTTTATTTTAGAAGTATAATTAGGTTTTCTCCAATCATTAACAGAACTATTTACCTTAGATAAAGCTTTTTTATAATTAGCTTCTGACTTATCAGCATATCTCTTAGCAAGTTTATCAAAAGCTTCAGATTTAGCTTTATCTTTAATTTTTATTTCTCCAATATAGTCGTCAGACCAATTCTTATCAAGTTCTTTCCAACTAATACCTTTATGTAAGCAGAATTTTGTATAGAACTTACATTTATTAATTTTAAGAAGTTCTTCATCGGTAAACAGTTTATCTTCAAGAATGGTTTTAATAGTAGGAAAATCAACTTTATAATCATTTACCCAATATGGTTTAGTATATAAAGGTTTACACTTAGGTATAAACTTATATTTATTAGCAAAACCTTTAATCTCAGTAAAATATTGCAGTCGATGTTCATTACCATAATTAGGAATTTGTTTACTTCCACTATTAAGAACTTTATATTCGTGATAATACGTTTCAAGATACTTTTTAATAAGATACGTCATGTGCATCTTAATAAGCACTTTCTTATTCTTTGGTTCAGTTATATCATAAAGAGGAATATCTTCATCAGTTTTATAAATAGTATAACCTACTGGAAGACCAGTTTTAATACTCCAAGAATAATCAGTTCCTTCTTTAATTACAGCTATTTTACGTTCACGGTTAATAATAGCCATACAAGCACCTTTGAGACCTCCACACCAGCCTTCTTTATCCCAATTCTCTTTAATATAATCAGGAGTAAGTTTTATTCCTAATGGTTTTCCTCTATGGAAGAAATAACCATAACCAAAACAATAACAATGAAGTTTACCATCATACCAACCAGGTTCATCACGATGAATACCTTCATGAATACCGGCATCTTTAGTAAACGAATGTTTAACTTTTCTATTAGGTTCAGCACCTACTTTATTTTTAGCTATAATTCTACTTTTAAAATTTTCTACAATAAGTACATTTATGCACTTGTTTATTAATTAACCAACCATTTTCTTTAGCAACAGAATTAAGTTCATTAATATCTAATGAAAGAAATGGTTTGTCTTTTCCTTTTCTATGTAATAAAGCATTACATGTATCACATTTTAGAGTATATCCTACTCCATTTTGTACATAAGCCATATTATTATTATCTATTTATGTCCAAAATTGTTGCATTCAAAATTCTTTCTAATCCAAGCTTCTGCTTTTGGCTTACTCTTGAACTTCTTATCTTCAACTTCATGCCAAACTCCATAAGGAGCAACTTTATACTCAATGAGAAAAAGACCTTTCTCAATCTTGACTATTCTATATTCATATACTTTCATTTTCTGTAATATTTTAAATTCTCGTATAACGGATTGAAATTTGGGTAATGTATAATTGTTCCAAAATTTACTAAAATGTCTCATAGCAAGCTAAAAAGTGACAAATTTTGAAACTTCGATATACGTACCGGATTTGTATGCCAGAGGCACTTGAGATAAATATAATATTTCAAATTCTCGTGTAAGGCGTTCAAATTCAATTTGTTACGAAGATATAAGCAGGCATGAGAAAGCCGCTCACGTAGCAAGGAAAGTACTTCTAAGCGTACATACCTTTTACGGGGCGGCTTTCATGCTAGATGATTATATGTTTAGTTGATATACTTCACCATCAACTTGATTATCTACAAGTTTAAGTTCAACGTTAGTATCTTCAAATATAGAATTAAGAATAGAATCTTCGATAACTTCTTTAGGAATAGAAAGTTTTAATCTACTATAATTATCTCTTTCAGCTCTATAAAACTTGCCATCAGTATTACTCATACTAATAGCTAGAAAATAATCATTTCGTTTAATAGTTTCATTCCATCGTTTAAGGAACTTATAAAACATTCTAAACTTTATTTCTCTACTATATAATCTTCTAAACTTTGGTGAATACCAAGTTTTATGTTTATCTAATTCTTCTTTTACATTATCATAAGCGTTTAAATTCATAATCTATCCATTACATTCTCCTTCACAAATAAAATCTATATTATCTTTATAAGTATTAAACTCATCAAGATTGATTACATAACCCATATTATCTTCAGGAACAAATATACCAAGTTGAAGAACACCAATACCAATTTTAGAAGTAACATTTGCTGGTATATCAGATATAGATAAATCTAAAATGGTAACAATTATAGTCATTTTGGTAATAATACCAATGTGTTCTCTAGGAGAATACATATTTCCATAATTGTTTATATCTCTTTCTTGTTGACTTGGAACATAATGGACTTTAGAACCTACTCTAAGACCTGAATATTTATTAATTATTTCTCTTATAGTTGAATTAATAGCATGTTCATCTTCTCCATTAACTCTCATTTGTGCTTCTTTAATATAAGCTTCAGCAATTCCTTTTAATAATCCTTTAATCATAACGTTAAAATTTTAATCATTAATATTAATAGCCTTTGCATGAAAAGGAACACTCTTAACTCCAGAACGTTCTCTATATTCTACAAAGGCATATTTACCAATAAACTTTTCTTTATTCTTTAAAATATACTCTTGTCTTGAATGGTCAAAATTAAGAGTACATTCAAATAGTTCATCATTAATATCGTTTCTAAGAACAAGTTTACAAAGATTAGTTCTAACTCCTTCAGGAACAACATCAACAATTTTGAATTTTGCATCATCAACTCGTTTATATTTAAGCATAGCTAAATTACGAGCGCCAAATTGATAAGCAGAATTAACATCGCGAATAATAAGACCTTCAAAACCAAGACCTATAAACTTATCTCTAAATCTTGTAGCATCATAAATATTAGTAATATTAATATCAGGTAATAATACAAGTTTGCTCTTATTGTTAAGATGTTGTTCGTAAGTATCAAAAGTATAACATAATCTACTTATGTTATCCATTTTAAATTTACGTCTAGCTTCATAACTCATATTATCAATAGCAATATCATAACACCAATACTGAAGAAGTAAATGTTGAGGAAGCTTTTCATTCTTAACAAAACTATTAATATCATTTACTTTATAACCAGGAATATAAAGTTCACCATCAAGGCAAGCTCCTTCTTCAATCATAGCATCAAGTAAATCATCTTTAATAGCTGGAAGAATTATTTCATTCATCCAAGTAAGTTTAGGAGTCCAATCAGTACCTTCTCTAGAACGATAAGTAAGTCTAACAGGATTAAATAAATCATTAGTTTCTTCAGCACCAACAATACATCTAACACCATTAATCTTATACTGACCTAGATAACTACGTTTATCAAAAGGTTTATTATCTTTAAGTACTTTTGCAAGCATTGGAAGAACAAAACCTTCATCAGTAGTATTATTCTTTGGAAGATAAGTATTAAGAAAGTTAAGAAGATTAACATCACCTTCTATGTTTAAAGGAGCATTATCTTTAAGTTCAGAAGCTTCTTTATATCCTTCTTTACGTTTAGCTTTAATACGAGATTCTATTTCGTTACCTCTACTAAGTTTAGCTTTAATTATTTCGCTATGCTTATTACCTCCTACAACACCATAATGAACTATATATTCATCATTTTGACCATATTCATGAATACTCCATGAAATAGGGTCACCTTTAGCATTTCTTTTAAATAATATCATAACTTAATTTTTAATTTACTAATAAGTTTAGCTCTAGCTTGAGCATTTAGTTGAGCAGCAGATGGAGCTTTTTCTTTTTTAGGCTTCTCAAAACCATCAAGAGTTCCTTCTTTAGCTTTCTTTCTAGTAGTACGAGTAGTCTTTTTTAAACCTTTCTTCTTATCATATATGATAGGAGGATTATCTTCTTCATATTTAAGATTACGTTTATGTAAAGCTACAAGTTTAGAAACATACTCATCTTTCTTATTTTCATCAATCCAACCTTGTTGAAGAGCATAATCAATTCCAATAAGAGTACGAGTAATCTCATATTTATAAGGAGTACCTATAGTTTGCATCATTCTCATATCATCTTTAATACGAGAACAATCAAGACGAACACAAGCTTTAGCAACAAATTCATCAGCACCACAAGTATTAACGTCTTTAACAGCCATAGCTTGAACTTGTTCATCTACTACCATTGTATATTTCTTTGGGAACTTAATCATAAGCGTTTAGCAATAAGTTTGAATATTACAACTCTTTTTGGTTTACCAAGTCTTCCATGCGCATATTGAGCCATAGCTCCAATATTATCAGTTTCATAAGTTTGATAACATTTTGTTTTTGTCTTACAAGTATGAGTATCATAATCATAATGTAAAGGAAGATGAACCATATCTCTATAAGGTATTAAAGCATCTATATTTTCATAGTCCTCAGTACCTTTATGAAAGTCAACTTCACCATAAGCAAGAACATTATCAGAACTCAAATTAAAAGATAAGTCGCCTCTATGTATAGCAAAAGCTTTGTCATCATCAAGCAAAGCTTCTTCTTTTTCTGTAATTGGAGCCATAAGAATACGAACTTGTTCAGTTGGTCTTCCTTCTTTATTAGTCATATTAGTATGGTAAATCACAGTCTGATAATCTTTTGAAATAGGCATCGGAATTACCTTTAGTTTTTCTGTATCGTAACTCGACATATCTAAGAGTATCTTTTATAAAATTATCTATTTCATCGTTACTATATTTATAATGCAAATCTGCAAAATCCTTACATTCATAATTGTCAAGACCAAACTCACCACGAGTAATGAACAAATAAGGAATATTATAAGTACTTAAAAGATAATCAGCACCATCACGACCAGTTCTATCAAAATCTAATAAACTAACAATTAGTCCATCATCAGCTAAACGATTCTTTAACCAATCATATTCGTTAGCTTTTAATCTATAATTTTCACTAGGAAGATTAACTACACCTATTGTTAAAGCCTTTCTATCCCCCCCGTAAAAGGTATGATTAACTAAATGATTACCTAAACTTAATCTATCTTTACTTGATTTAGTAATTATAATATAATCATAATTATCTAATTCAAGATTAGGAAGACCTTCAAGCACATTACAATTAGTTATAAATTTCCTTTCTTTTGTTCTATCTCTAAGTGGGAAATAAAGTTTTATAAGATATATTCCTTGTCTATTTCTACCCAGCATATAAGCATAACATGGGTCTTTAGTAGTATATCCATATCTAGGAGTAGGATTACTATTTCTATCTATATAATACTGTTCAACAGGAATAACAAAATGAGTATTAAGATAAGCAAGATTTACACCAAGTTTATTCCAATAAGCTTTATCTCTACTATTCCAACTACGTGGAACAATTTCAATAATAGCTTTTCTGGATTTACTTTTAATAAGAGCATTTCTAATAGATTCATCTATCTCATAATGATTAACTCGATTATCTATATCATCACTAAAAACACTATAAATATGTTTAAGAATAAAATAGAAATCTTGTTTATTATCAGTACTAATAGGTCTTTCATAAACAATACTAAGAACGTAAGCTACTACATCATATACATCACCAAAGAAACAACCATTAAAATCTCGAACTTTAAGTCTTCCTTTCATATTGTATGCAATACCCATACTACTATCAGTATCATCATCTCTAAACACAGACTTAATAAGATGATTATATTTAACACAATCATCTACAACATTGATAGGAATATCTAGATATTTTGCAACAATAGCTTCTTGACTTATTCGAGACTCTATAAAAGCCTTTGTAAGTTTAGTAGTATTAATTGTACGTTTCATATTGTATAAATAAAAAAGGGATAGCGACACGAAGTATCGCATCACTATCCCTAGAACATTAAATCCATTAGAAGAATAATAACAATTTGCTTAGAACGGCATATCCGTATTTGCAGTTGGGTCGAAATTATTATAATTACCTACCATGTCATTACCGGCTGTAGGAGGAACAATAGCACCACCAGGCATACCAGGAATACCAGGAGCACCAATAGTTGGAGCTTTAGGTTCAGTATCCTTTGGAGTAATTGATTCCTTAACCTTATCTACAGTCAAAATAACTGGAGGAAGAATCTGATTATCTTTCATCTTAACGATTTCAACAAAACCATTGCCAACAAATGAAGGGAAAGACAAATCTTTACTCTTGTCAACATCTACCCAAGAACCTTTACGATTACGAACTGCACGGAGAAGTTTAATCCAACAATTAATGAATTTACCATTAGCATCCTTAAAGCAAGGTTTAGCAACAGCACCATCAGCGAGATTAAACTGACCATTAAGCATAGCAGCAGCATTATTAAACATCTTACGATAGCCATCGAGAACTGCCTGAGCATCTACTGCTTCATACTCAACATTACCATTCTCATCTTCTGTGAAATCAACAAAATCAAGAGTAAGTGCATCTTCCTCTTCAACAGTCATTTCACGACCCTTAAAATAGAATACGTCAAGGATATGCTTAATAGTATTAAGTACATTATCTACTTGCCATGCCTTATCTCCGTTAGGAATAGTATCAACATTACTCTCAATAGGGAACAATATCTTAACTGCATAACGACGTTCCTTTGCATCAGTATGATTACTTGCGAATGTAAATACCAAACGAGGCATCTTCAAACCAGCAAAAGAATTACCATCTGCACTTTGAGACCATTCAACAGATACAGAATCAAGATGAGCCATAAATAGACCATTCTGAGCAGCATCTTTCTCATGGAACTTCAAACGACTTACTGCCTGAGTGTTGTTACTAATACCTCTACGATTTACTTTCTTTGCAGCACCCTGCGCATTAGCTGCTGCACTATTAACCTTTTCTGTCATAACTTAATTAAGTTTTAAAACATTTATAATAATTGACTAAAAAAGGGAGAAGATTATTATTCTTCTCCCTCATAAATAAGATTTTTATTTAATGAATGAAATTACTCTGCATCTGCATCTGCTTCCTCAGCTTCACCTTTCTTACCGGTACGAGAAGGAACCTCATCCTTATACTCACCAAGAGCATAGAATGTAATCTCTACATCGTCCTTACCATTATTGTACTTAGAAACAATAGGGTTCTTGATGTCTACATCAAATATACGTTTCATAGAAGTCTTGTCCTCAAGGTCTGACTTCAACTGCTCCCAGTTGTTAGTATCAGAGAATGAAAGCTTCAAACCAGTACCAGTTGCAGTACCACTTGCAGCAAGCTTACAACCACTTACAGACTGCATTTGTGGAGAAGGCATATCATCTACCTTGAAAGCAGCCTTAATTTCCTCATCGGTAGCAGTCTCAGCAAGCTCATAAGCAGCAATCAACTTATCACGATTATTCTTGATAACCTCATCTACATGCTCATCGAAGTACTTCTTCTTCTCTTCCTTTGTAAGACGAACATTAACCATAATAGGCTCACCTGTCTTCTTGAACATTGGAACACCCTTAGCAATATACCAAGTTGTAATAGCTGCTACACAAGCAGAAGTACCCTCTGGAGTATCAAGGTCAAAACCATTGTTCTGAGCAAACTCAACGATTGCGTCAACACGATTAATTACAGCTTTCTCTACATCTGCTGCATCGTTAGCAAACATAATATTGTCACCAGGCAGAAGACCAAGAGCCTTAGAAACTGCTCCTGAAATATTGAAACCGCCCTTTGTACTAGAAGCAACCAAAACTGGCTCTGTGATAACTGAGCTAACCTTAACACCACTTGCAACTACATTAATACCGAATGATAAACCGTTAATCTTCATAATTTTAAATATTTAAATTGTTAATAATAAATTATAGTATAATACTATTTAATAAACTCTATTTTAAATCCTTATTCTGTAGGAGTAACATCTTCTGTTAAATCTTCTACGTTTACAAAGTTGTCAACATTAGGATTTGTATTGTTAACTACTTCGGATAATTCATCATCAGACATACAACCCATTAAAATATCGCCAGCAATTTCTCTAGCTCCATAGAAAAAGGCTCTATGACCAATCATTATTCTAGTATACTTTTTAAAAGTATCTTTAGTAAACAAGTCAGCTTGTGCAGCTTCAACATAAGAGAAATGACCAGTTGCATGAACTTCAATTACTTTGCCATATATCTTCTTATATCTTGTAAACTTGTACTCAGTCACAAAATCAATAGGTTTAGCTGCTGTTCTAACTACAGGATAATTACCTTCTTGAGCTACTTTAGTAGCTTGAATTGTATTAATACACTTAACACATTTACTAGATATTTGAAATTCATCATAAATATTACCTTTCAAATCCATATAATATCTAAGTGGATAAACACCAATAACATCATCAGTAGTTTTACTTTCAGCTTCTTTCTGATTTCGACATTTAACACAATAATCTGGGAGATGTGTTTCATCGTAAACACTATTACCATCAGTATATTTATACTGAGGTACATAATCTTTTGTTATTTCCCAGACTATACCTGCCCTTGATAACAGTGCTTTAGCGATGTGAACGTCAAGACCAGTTTTTCCATTAATAACATGAATATGTTCTATACAAGTACTAAATGGTAAGCGTAAATCTTGTGCTCGCATTAGAATTGCAAGACCTTCATTTACAGTTTTAACTCCACCTTTATCAGTAGCAACAATCTTCTTTAGAAATACTTCTGCATTTGCAAGTTGTTTCTCATCTAGAAGATTTAGAACATGAATACCAGTATTAACATCTTCAGGTCTAACAGATAAACCATGACTTTCTTCGGTTTTTCTTTCAACTTCATTCATTATTTCAAAGAGCAATTATATTTGTTTCTTATTTACGCTGCAAAGATAAGCATAATTTTTCAATCTACAATACAATAATCATAATTATTATCACTTTTAACTTCAATTTCAGTTTTATTAAGAATTAGATGATTTGAACCAATAGCACGCTCATCTAGTTTTTTCTCCTCTAAAGAGCCTTTATAATATAAGGTGTATAATTGTACCTCCTTTGCGAATTGAACCTTTGAGAGCCTATATAAATAGGTTTCAATGGTATCACACAACGGCGATGTAATTACAACAACATCTACATTTACGGCTAAATCCTTATCGGGAGAGGCATTTGTAGACAAAACGTGAATCGCACCTTTGTTCATCAACTTTTGAGCTAAATTTTTCTGAGATTTTACACCAAGCATTTTTGGTTTTCCCTTATTAACTCCACTCTTAATTAGAACTTCATTTCCATTATCATCAATAGCAGGAATATTTTCTACTTTATCGTGATAATTATAACAAGTATTATAATGAGTATTATCATTAATATATTTAGTTACTTCATTTGCAAAGTCGCCATGTTTATTAATAATAAGGATATTCTTATCTGCATTATCTTCAACAATCTTTAGAATATAACTAAGTTTCTCATCAGAAGAAGCAAGAGCAAGACTTCTACTTCTAATAATTTCGTATATTCCACTAGCACGTTCTTTAAGGGCATTTGGAGAATAAAGTTCATCTATTTCAACATTAAATTGAATAGTCATATCAAGATTCTCATTCCAACCATTTTGACGAGCTATGTTATAACATACAGCCATACTAGAACTATTAGTATTACTATTACCTAAACGAGCCATCTTAATTGTATCAAAGTCACCAAAGATAGCTATAGCAGTAGATATTTCTTTATTATAATAATCAAGTTTCTTTTTAAGATTACTATCTTCATCTATAACTAAAGGAACTAATACTTCTTTTACGGGGCGGCTAGAACGGATTTCGTCTACACTAGCTTGATTATAAGAACCAACTCTAGGAATTAGATTATTAATCTGTTCTAACTTACCAGTAAGTAAAGTTGATGATAACACTAACTTAAACTTTGCTTTGTCTAGCAGACCTACATAACAATAAAGACATTCTTTAGGATTATAAATAACCACTAATGTAGGATTTAAATGACTAAATATATCTGTAGCTTCACTAACAGTTAAAATTTTAATCAATCCTCTAGTAATAAAATTACTATAAACATTAGAATGAACAGGGTCACTCTTATGTAATAGATAATCATTAACTTTATCTTTATCTACAAAGTCTGCAACTATAATATCAGTTTCTATTGTAGGACTTTTATTATACATTGCAGGAAGTATCATCAATAAAGGTCTAAGAACATCTAAAGGAGCAGGAATTATAAAAGTTCCAATTCCTTTATTCATTCTCCATTGATAAACACTTTTTTCATGCAATTCTTCTTCTGTCATTGTTCTTCTTCATTATCAAATAAATCATTATATAATCCAAAATTCTTCTTTAACAAAGATTTTCCACTGAGAGTTTTATTCTTAGCTTTACCTTTTTGATTAGGACTTATTCCAAGTCTTATAGGATTTATAATCTTATAAGCTTCTTCATAATAATAAGCATAATCTATATTACGCTCACTAATATCTTTATCATCAAGTAAATTAAGAATTTGTACTGGTTTTCCACTAGCTAAAACACTACGAGCACCAGTAGTTACATGTTCTTTCATAATCACAACTCCTTTAGTAGAAACATAAAATCTAACATGACGTTGACTATGTACATCTACTACTTTTCCATCAACTACTTTTTGATAAACAACTTCAAATTGTCTACCTACATTTTGAGTTTTACAGAAATCAAGAATATCTTTATGATTACGAAGGGTTTCCATTACAGATTTGCCATGAGCAAAATACTCAAATACAGCAGTAGCTACAACTGGCATATCATAACCCTTTTTAAGGTCTTTGATATACTGTTTTGGGTCTAGTGCTCCTTTATACTCAATTTTATCGTTACTTTGAATATCAAAATAGTTATTCACATTAAGACTAACAAGCATCTTATAATGTTCATCATCAGCAGACATCTTATTAGTTTCATTCCATTCTTTACAAATTTGATTATAAACATCAACTTTGTCATAAGGAAGTTTTATAACGATACCATCAGTATTTGCACTAACTACATGTATTCCTGCTAATTCAAGAGATTCACAAAGAGTCATTGTCATTAACTGACCATTAATTGTAACTCTCATTTGTGCAAGTCTATCATAAAGCCAGAAATTTTCATAGCCATACTTTCCGTAAATAGCATTGATTACAATCTTCAATGCTTCTGCTGCAAGTTTATTATGAACTCCTGGTACTACAAAACCATCTTTATCATCTGTATGTTTACATTTAACACGAGTTTGTTTAAAGTAATCTACCATTTTTGCAAACACCTTACGATTAAGATGTGCAGGTACTACTTCATAACTTATCATAATACTTGGATAATATGATGTATAATCGTGATGAACATAAACATATTTATCAGTACTTTTAAGTATTACAGGCTTGTCTTGAGTATGAATACCACCAGTTGCTAGAGTATATGTTGTGCCATAAAATTCTATTTCACGTACAAAACTATCTTTATTAGTTCTATATATAACAACTTTCTTCATTTCTTCAAGCAAATCTTGAAGTTGTTTAGTCTTAAACTTAATATGAGGAAATATTATTTTATTAAAACTAAGAGCAGTTCTTTGTGTACGAAGATTTTTAAAAGCATCTTCATGTAAACCACTACGTTCAGCATAAAACTTATTTAATAGTTTATCTGCAATATTACTTCTAGCACTACATAAGAAGTTTATTCTATAAGCGTGACCAAGACTATATCTAAGTATAACTTCATCAGGCTTTTGCCTTACCATTTCACAACAAAGAAATACATCATTCTTGTTATAATATAACATAGGCTTAACATATTTAGGAAGAAGATACCTATTAAAGTCAGCAGTAATCAAACAATTTAATTGTTCATTAGTCATGCCTTTATATTCATCTCTTTTTCTATATATATCACCTTCTTCATCGTCAATGGGAGGAAGTTTAAAATCAAGAAGATTATACCATTTAAGATTAATACTAACTTGCTTTAAACTTTTACCATACTTCTTACGTTCACCAGTTTCTTTATCGTAATTTACTCCAGCAGAATTAAGAGCAAATATCTTAAACAAATCTACAGTTACATAATGAACTCTATACTTACGAATAAGATTTATCAGTTTATCTTTCCATAAAGCATCTTTATCATCTTGTAATGAAATAATTTTATCATTTACTTCTTTAAGAAACAAACAAAGTTGTTTTGTATTATCAAAACGATTCCAATACATCAGAAATGCTTTAATCAGTATATCATCATATCCTTGATTATTATAACCGTATAAATCATATCTATCAACAGAGCCATCTTCATGTTCTACAGGTCTCATTTTTTCAAAGAAATCTATAATACCCAACATTTGAGAATCATCTGTATCACTAACATAAAATATCCAGCTTTTAACTTTATCAAGTCTAGATGTTATTTCTTCAACTGTTAAACTATCAGTAAGAGCACCTTTACAATCTGCAAATTTATTAAGATAATCTTTTAAATCTACAAAAGTAAATGAAATCATATTTTCAAAGACTTCCAAATCTACAGCTAAACTATGAATCATTTATTATCTTTACTATTTCCATTCCATTATAATTATTATTTTTATTAGCAATAAGCCATTTAACTAGACGATTACGAAACTCATCGTATTTATTATCATCTATAAACTTAATAAAAGGAGAGTAATTTGTACTGTAAACATAAGGAGCTATATAATATAGTTTATCTTTACCTTTAGTAATATCAAAACCAAAATTAGTAGCAGCACTACCAAGAAGCATTATTTTATTTATAGCATTCATTCTAATATCAGCAAATGTATGTAACATACATCTATGAATTATGTTTTCATTTACAGGACAATGTTCATCAAGCTTACAACGAATAAGAGGAACAATAAAGGGGTCTAGTTGCTCTAGCCCCCCCGTAAAAGGTATGATAGTATCTTTTACTATTTCTACATACTTACTAAAAGTCATTCCTCTATTCTTATAAGCATTATAATCAACATTAGGTACAACAATAATCATACCTGACATTGGATTACCAACACCATCAAGACATTTGCACTTAGTATTAAACATACCTAAAGCACAATCGTCACATACTTTGGAACTCATAATTACATATTATCCACGATAATAACCAAGAGCACTTCCAGGGTATTTACTAATAATCATAAGACTAGGAAAGTTACAACCATTTTCAATACGCTTACGAGCTTTAATTTTATCACTTCTTTTCATAATTAATTAATCTTTAGTAGGTTCAACATAATCTTCTACTTTATCATAATGATTAACATTATAACTATTGTAAATAGAAGCACTAAACATGTATATATTATCACGTTTACCCCAAGTTTTATCTAGTTTACGCTTATAGCCATAAACAGTAACTGTACCATCTATATCAGCGTCAACTTTAGCAACTTTATAATACTGAAGTTTAACACCCCAAGCATTATTATCTTCAGTTACATAAACATCGCCAACTTTAATAGGACAATTAGCAAGAATATCAGCAGAAGCTTCTTCTTTAAGAGCTTTCATTCTACTCTTGTATTCAGTTTCTATTTCTTCTTTCTTACTAATGTAAAATTGAACACGTTCATTAAAAGAAAGTTTACTAGATTGATTACAACACATTTTATTTAATATTTTAAATTTTCATTCACATACCTTTTACGGGGCGGCTATATGATTAATCATGCTGCGCCAATAAAAGGCTTAAATCGCAAATAAATACGCATTATGCGAATTTCGCTAGCGTACACGTAGAGTAATTGACCATTCTGCCAGGTCGAAATCGAAAGGTGTATTAACATTCTCAGGCATTATAGTTATAAGTTTATGCACTTCATTATCAGATTTAATAACTGCTTTAGCACCAACTACAACACCATAAAGTTTATTAATTCCACCTTTATTCTCAAGCTTTACAGAATCATTAACTTCAAAGTTAGAATTTTTAAGAACTACATCAGCTATTACGTTTTCGTAATATTTAATTTGTTCTTTACAATCTTCTATTCCTTTAAGAAACTTTCTGTAATCTAAAGGATTTAAATTAACTTCATCCATATCTTAAAATTACTTTTTCTTTAGCTCTACTGACTGCAACATAAAGTCGTCGATTAATATCTTTAGCGTTATTATAAGGATGACCATTCTTGTCATAAACAATATCATTAATGTCAACCATACTAACGTTATAAGTACTACCTTGACTTTTGTGTGCGGTTACAGAGAAACCATAGTCTAGATTACGATAATGAAGTACTGTTCCATCAGCTTTTGCTATATTGATTAATATCAAACAACTTTCACGAAATTCAAAGTACTTCTTCCATTTAGCAGCACGTTGTTGTTTAGACGCATTTTTAGCCTGTTCTATTAAATCATTGCATATATCACAATATCTCTTAACAGAATATCTATCTCTATGGTCTAGAACAAATAAAGGAGAAGTAGTTTGTCCACCATGAACGGCTTGGAACTTAACCATAAATCCTTTAATATTATATTTAGGATGAGTGTAATTAGCAATATCTTTTACAATATAATCTTCACTATTTCTTATAATAGTCTCTTTAAATTCATTTACAAGAGTTATATAAGAAGTAATTAAATCATTTTTTGTAATAACAGATTTTTCACTGTCTTTAATTATAGCTTCTCTAATAAACTTATTCCAAGCAGAAACAGCAATATTAGTATAAGCTATAACTTTAACATAATCTGTATTTTTAGTTATTGCTTCATCACTGAACTGAAGTTCAACTTGATGTTGAAATTCAGCACTATTACAAACCATAAAACCTTTAGTCATTGTAGAATCAAATTTGCTTTTATGTGTACTTATATAATTAAGAAACGTAAAAGTATTATTTTCTACATCATGTCTAAGCATATTACAAAGTTCTCTTATAGGGTTATCTTCATCTTGTCTTACAATCTGAGTTAATCTATAAGTTGTAACATTCTTAAAAGCAGAAGGTTCAAGTTCGTTTACAGGAGGTACTTGGTCAACATCACCAAGAAGTAAAAGTTTACAACAGTTGTTAACTAAAACTTTACACATATAATCAAACAAAGCTTTATTAATCATAGAAGCTTCATCAACTACATAAAGATTATAATCTTCAACTTTTATTCTACCTTGACGACTGAATTGAATATCTCTTTCATTGAATTTGTCAATATTATAATCAGGTCTCATTCCATAGTCTGATTGAATAGTATTAACATTAACTGGTAATCCTGCAAGAGAATCACGTATTACTCTACAAGCTTTATGACTTGGAGCACTTACACCAATTTGTGAAAAACTAATATTACAATTCTTTAAAATAGTTTTTAAAAGGAATGTTTTACCAACACCACCTGCACCAACTAGAGCACGCTTAAAATCTTTACGATTAAAGGGTTTATTAATAAACTCAATAAGCCCTTGATAAGCTTTTTGCTGGTCCTTTGTAAGACCAGCAATTTCAGCTCTATCTTTATCAGTCCTATTTAAAGGACCTCCAATTAATGTATCTTCATTGTGCATTTATTCATCTTCATTATCTTGTTTTAAATTATAATATAAATTACGTGATTTTAAAGAACGAAAATCAGCATATAATACTCCTACACGTCGAACAATTCTAACAACTATAGTCCAGTTTCTACAAAATGGAACATATTGTTCTTTGTTTAGTTTCTTAAATAATCTATCAGTTTCGTTTCTTATCAAACACGTATATTTACCATTATCTTGACCACGTATAGTAAACACTCTATCAGCTTCATGTAAATCGAATGATTCAGGAGTAAACTCTAAAGTTATATCGTTAGTTCCTATATCAGTTACATCTACACAACTTTTAAGTTTATGTTTATATACACAATTAGGAATAACAACATAGAACTTTCCATTATCATATCGACATGTAGTCTCTATTAGTTTAGTCAAGACTTTATCTTGTTTAAGAGCTGGTGCTCTAGTCTTATGCTTAACCTTAATCTTAAAGTTAAGGTTAACTTTTAATTTACTAAAATCTGTAACCATTACTTCTTCTTGTTAGAAAGTTTATGTTCCTTTTTGATTTTCTTAGCTTCTCTAGCACTTACAGAAGCATCTTCAAATTTGAGATTAGAAGCTTTAACATTCTTACTACGATTAAGAATATAACCACAATAATGAACTAGAAAATCAATTCTACCCCACATGTGAATACCAATCGTAGTATTAGTTGGAACAATGATATGATTACCATTGATTTCAGCAATACGTGATACACACTTTAAATCCTTTCTTTCATCATGTTTCTTTGCCATTTTACAAAAAGTTTAATTAATTAATATTATATCACTTCATCAATAAGATGATTATACTAAACGTTCTATTGGTATTTTTTCATTGAAATATTTAAATCCTATAGGGGAAATAATAACATATATCAAGTTCTTACTATTTATAATAGCACTATGAACTCTATATTTTTTATTATTATAAATAATTTCATCATCAACATGAATATTATAAGATTCTAATACTTTATTACTTAAAGAAGTACGTTCTTTTTTATATTCAACTTTAGCTTTTTCAAGAATACCTTTAGTTTCTTTAAGTTTAGCTTTAAATTCTTTTGATTCTATAACTTTATTATTTTAATTATTAATATTAGGAGTTCTGCTTGGTTTCGCACCATAAGCCGTATTACTACACTTAGCAGAACTTAGTTATATTATGATTCTAAGAAATCTCTTACATCAATATAATCTATACCAAAATTCTCAGCACACTTTTTATCTGAATCTGAAAAATCTCCTGGTTTACCAGAAGCATCTCCAATCATAATACATTCGTCTTTAGAATGTACGAGATATTGATTATATAATTGTTCTAGCATTCCAGTATTAGGTTTTCGATAAGGATTATCCTTATCCATAGAACAACAATACATAGCATCAACACATGAGAAGTGCATAATTCTGTAATTTAAATAATCTTGACATACACCTACTATAGCATTTATTTTAAATTTAAAAAGACGTTTATCTATAGCATCTTTTATACCACCTTGATTACTTACTATAAAAAGCATATTAAGCATAGGCATTTTTTCTACAATTTTAGCTAATACAGGAACTTGTACTCTAAAATCACTAAAATCTTCAGGAAATGTTTTACCTGATGCAGTTTTAATTAAAGCACTGTCTAAATCTATAAACAGTGCTCTTTTATTTTTATATTTCATAATTCTTTATTTATAAAAGTTATTATACTATTCTCTAGCCGCCCCGTAAAGGAATGTTGTCATACAAGCATTCTCTTTTTCTAGTTTATCACATATATTAGTTATAAAATTAATACCAGCATGTCTAACAGCAATTATATCTTTAATTACAGTAGTCATATCATGTTGAGTTAATTTCATAAGAAAATATATAGTTCTAAAACCTCTACGAGTATTAAGAGGAAAGTTATAAGGAATAACATAACCTGTACGTCTTGAAGAATGTTTATAAAAGTCTTTTTTATCAACATAACCATTACATTGTACAACTTCTCCAAAATCAGGTACATTACAATGTCTTGTATCAAATTGATAAAGACAACTATTACATAGTATCATAGTCTATCCTTTCTTCTTCTAATAGCTCTACGTCTACTTTCTCTACGTTGAGTTTTACCATCAGGAATACTACTACTACTGCAAATTAAACCTGGATGTTCATTAGCCTTAAGTATAATACTTCGTGTATTATAATAGTTTCTAACATCACCTACATATAAATCTTCGTCACCCATAACTTTTATACTTTAAATATTACATCAAGAATACTTCTGAAATTTGGGTTATCTATTACATATTGCGCATCAGCTTCATTTTTGAACATAATATTACCAAAATACATATCTGTATTAGAATTAATATGAACAATTTGATAACCATAAGGTTCTGTTGTGGTTTTATCATAAGCTATCATATAACCACATTTATCAGCATTAGTAGTATATTCCCAATCACCATTAAAATAATTAGCAATATCCATAAGAGTAATTATTGCAACTATTTTCTTACGAGTTGACGTACTTACAGCAATAGATGAACTAAGATATTCACAAGCATCAATAGGTTTTAAATTATACATTTCTTCTATTGTTAACCATTTTCTCTTAAATCTGATAATGCCTTTATCTAAATCACTATTATCTTTATCGATTACATAACCGTTAGGTAAATCAAATTCTACAGATTTTAATTTACTAGGATTATCATCTCTAAATAAAGGTATAATCTTGTGATACTTATCTTTAGTATTATCTTTAGGAATTTCTACAAATACTACAGATTTAGTATCAGGTCTTCTAACATGTGAACATTCACCAAATATATTAATTCTTTTATCTCTAGATAAAGCATCATCATTTCTATCGCCAGTAGATATATCACTACTAGAACAAATAGTAGCAAGAGAACAATCACAACAAGAACCGCTTTCGGTTACTTCATATAATTTGTTCATGTACTCAATCTTAGTACCAATAGCAAATGCTTTACCTATTTCATTGTTACTTCTATTTGATGGCATAATTAATTCTTATTTTAAATGGTTTATTAATATCGTCATAAGAAACAGTTGTATGATATATTATATCATGTTTCTTATGCTTAAACTTATTATATAGAATTTCAGCTACAGCACTTATAGTAAAATAATCAATAGCATTAGTATTAAAACTAGCTTTAATTTCATTACGTAAAAGTATTATAGCTTCAGTGTCTTTATTCCTAAGTTGACTTTGTGTTACAATTATCATTGTTTGCTATATTCATCTAAATATTTATATATGCAATCAATAGCTTTATCGGGTAATTGTTTAGCTTTATCGTTAGTACGAATATAATCTATAGTGTTACCTATACCATATATTGCATATAATTTAGATTCACTAGGAACAAAAAATGATATAATAATCATAACAATACCAATAATAAATTTTCTATTAGCACGTTTAATAGCATCTTTTGTTATTAATCTACCTGCTCGTTTAGTATATTTATCTATATCGATAGCATTATAAAACCATTTATGATATGTATTACTATAATATTCACATCTATCATAATCATAAATTGAATATAAATATAATAAGCAAATAATCCTAAAATAGCGCCAATACAAGCTATAATTCTAGCAATTACAGGTACTAAATAAAACCAATATAATGTAGTCATTTTATTTAATATTTTAAATTCTTATATAAAGCCCTCAAATTAATTTGCCGATAAATTTATCAGCTAAATTAATTGAGAGCTGTGAAACCTAGGAAATTACGTAAAAATCGAATTTACTCATAAATACCGGATTGCTCAAGCATAATTGCCTGGTCTGCCTGCATATCAGAATAAATATCATCAAGTACATCATCACTAAGAATAATAGTACTTGGAGCATCAGGAAGTTTAGTTCTATCTTTACTCATAATTTAAATATTACATTTTTTTACCATTACTAACAGTACTTATACCAAAATTAGGCATAATAATCGGCATGGATTTTTTCAAGATATTAATATCAACTTTATTAGGTACAATATTAACCTTTTCAAGATGAACACTTGCGCAGTCAAACTGCACTTTAGTTCCTAATTTACCTTTAAGACAAAGGTCTTTTACAGCACACTGAGGACATTTAACCCCATTAGCCATAACATTATATATATTACCGGCAATTACAATACCAGTTATAACATTTTCTTCCATAATTATATTTATTAAATATTAAAAAACCACTACTACTTTCACAAGCAATAGTGGTTGGAATATGTCTAATCTTAAACACATGGAAATAACTTATACACTTATAAGTTTCTCTTTAAGCGAAATATTTTACTACATAACCATAGCAATATTATATAAAGAATAGAATAATAATACTAATTATAAGAGCAACAATAATAGCAAATAATATACGTGCTTCTTTATTGCGTGCTTTAATAACTTTTTCAAAAGCATCAATTTTACCATAAAGAGTTTTATTATGCTCTTCAAGGATAGAAATACTAGTAGTTTTATTACTTAATGTTGTATTAAGTGAATAAATAGTCTTTTCTTGCGTAGCTTGAATTTCCTCACTCTTACTAATAGAATCTTTAAGGGTTTCAATTCTCTTTTCATTAGTAAGTTGTAATTTTTTGAATGTCTCAACAGACTTACTAAGTCTACGCTCAACATCATCTTTACGAAGAATGATGTCAACTAATTCATCAACACTCTTTTTACGGAGCTTAGTTCTACGACACTTATCAGCAGAACTTAATTCTTTTTCTTTTACCATAATTCTCTTATGTTTAAAAATTAATAATCAAAGTCAATATTATCGCCAAAATCAGAACCATCACCGTCCTCAGCTTTTATTTCTCCATACAAATCATAATCATCAATATCATGATTTATACAGAAGGCATCAACTTCTTGAGCATTTAAATCAAATTCATTATCTGTCATAACACTTAATAGTTTAATTATTAATATTTGCTGCAAAGATAATGAATTTGATTTATATATCAACAATAATTAGTAAAACTTTAACTTAAATTGCAATAGCTTTACTAATTGTTGTACTAAATGGGTGGATATTAACAAGTCTACCCTTATAACCATACATTTGAAAACGCTTCTTAGCTAATTTCTTAGCATGATTAAAACCCATACTTGTACTAATCATTAAAGAACCATCTCTACGTTCTTTAACTCTATTACTAATAAAATAATACTTTGTACACATAATAAGTTCTCCTTATTTAAAATAAAACAATAAATAGTAGTAGCACTATTTCTAGCACTACTACTTATAAAGATTAGTCAAACATGATATGTTTAGCCAACTCGAATACCATTTGCTTACCAAACTCTCCAAGACGAATGTCAAATACATGATTATAATAAGAATCATGCTTAACAACAGTTGGGGTAGCGTTATCACTAAATGGATTACGATACTCTTGTCCTTCAGCAACAGCTTCCTGAACAACATTAATAGTTGCACCACTAAGAATCACACCAATTCTCTTAGGTGATTCAAGCAAACTATTACCAGCAAATGCAACATCTGGAATTTCACGAAGAGTAGCAATAAGACTGTAATTGCTTACAAAGATAACATTTACAAGACCAATTACATACTCACTTGTGACATCAGCATCAGCTGGAACACCATCCTTACCAGGAGTCTTACCAAGATTAGGATTAGCTACATAACCCTTAACTGGCTTGTCAAGAGTAATTGCAACTCTTGCATAGTTAGTCATTTCAGTAGTATTGATATTACGAATAGTAACATCCTTTACTACGTTGTTTGCAACATTGTTTACTAACTCACTAATAACTTTCTTTGAATCCATAATTGTAAAATTTAAAATGTTTATAATATGTTTATTAACTCGAAAATCTTATTTATATACTCTACCACTAGTTAAACCCTCATTGATTTCTCTACTATAAAAATTATCTCCATCTATATTAGATAAATCAATATGTTTATTAAAGGCTAAAGAATCTATTGAATCTTTATATTTCATACCTTTTACGGGGCGGCTAGAGTCATTATATTGATTATTACTTATATCAACACAAACATTATCAATATTAGTATTATTATTATTATTACTTATATCATTTATTTCATATACTCCAAAATATATAAAATTACCAACAAGATAAATAACAAAACACATAATACCAATCAAACATACAATACTTATTGTAGTATAAATTCTATTTTTCATAATTATATTAATAAAATTAATAAATAAACTAGTACTATCTTCACAGACCGTACTAGTAACAGAACTTTATTTATTTGGAAATGGGAAGTTTAGCATTATAATAATCAATAGCTTTATCGCTATCAAATAAATTCTCATTATAGTCCTCTATTTCATTAAATAAAGCTTCAGAAGCATTATAATAAGTTTTATAAACTTTTACTTCATTACGAAGTTTAGTATTAGCTAAAGTAGCATTAACTAAACTAAGAGTAGCACTAACAGTAGTAGCTACTAATATCAGCATTACAAGAGCTGTAACTTTATTTACTTTCTTCATCATTATTATTTTTAGCGTCAACAATTATATAACTACCACTTATAATAAGCAGTATAAAACCAATGACATTCATAATACTTATATGGTCATCACTACCATGACTTATAAGTACCAAAGATAAAAGCAGCATTGGTACTACTATTATCTTCATTATATATTTAATTAAATCTATGTTCATAATTCAAAAATGTATAACATTAATATATATGTTATGAGTAAACATTCGGTAAATGAGAACTTATTAAATCAAGTATAGTAATATCCAATAAATCAAGGTAAGAGAGTAAGAATTGAACTTAAAGTCTTGAAAACCAGAGATAAAGGAGATAAAATAGATGATTAAATAAGTTTGATGAGTAACAGTAATAATAGTTGGAAGAGTAATGTGATTAATAATAGAGTTAAAGTGAAAGGAAGATGAGAATAAGGAAGTATTGTAGGAATAATTTGGGTAACTCTTCTACATACACTTCCATTCACTTCAACTCTATAACACACTCTTTAAATAACTCTTACTTTAACTCCAACTATATTTTCGTATGGTAACATTATAGCTTTATTATCTTCATCTATGAATGCTATTCCTTTATTACCATAAGTTACTCCATCATAACAATTATAACTTATATTATCACATTCAATTATTATATAAATCATTTCATCGTTACGATAATCATTATAATCTTTAACTAGCTTTTCTATTAAATGTTTATTCATATCTTTATTTGTTTAATTATTAACTCTTATTGGTGTAACAATGGCTCAAGTCTCGTTTCACTCAACTTTCGGCTTAATTTATATATAAATAAATATATAATAACTGCGTTATTATATTATATATTTATTTATATATAAATATGCGTGCGTGTGCGTATACATGCGTGTGCGCGTGTAATTCTTAATGTTACAAACATGTATAGCTAATGACTAGCTTTTATTACAACACGACCAACATAATTAACATCTATCGTATTACATGGTTCATCTTCATACTTTCTACTTACACGAAAACGATTAGTATCAAGATAATCAACAACGTAACAATTATAAGTTATACCATTATTCATAGTAATATTAACTTTAATGTTACTACCTTTTACTGCATTTAATAAAACTCTTATTTTATTCATAATTAAACTCCTTCTCTATTTATATGATTATAAGGATACTCATAATCGTTAATATTATCATAAATATCCTCATAATCAATAGTATTATCGTTTACTACATACATAATCCACATATTTAGTAGCTACTTTAATAGCAATAGTATTTGGTTCATTAATTATATCATAATATCCTGGATAAGGATAATTATTATTACTATAATTAGCAATATTTACACAAATATTAATCAAATGCTTCTCAATATTTTCATTAGGAAGTCTATTCTTAATTTGCATAACAACACAACCAATCCAATTATGATTACATAATAAAGCTTTCTTAGCTTCATCATCAATCATAATATTATTAAATACTTTCTTTACAATTTTATTCATATAAGTTCTCCTTATTTATTAAGTTAATAATCAATTAAAAGAAAAGTCTTAAAAGTCTTAAAAGTCTTATAAGGAACTTTACTAACTTTTCACTGTCGGGTCTTGTTTTTTTCTTGATGACCAAGTCTTGTTCTTTTCTTGATGAGTACTCTCATTTCTTTCTTGATGAGTTGCCTCAAGAAGAATCAAGCTAGAGTAGCAATTAGCCACTCTAGCAAGACCTCAATCAACACGCAATAAACATGCAGTCAATGCTATTCCAAAGAAGAACAGCATTGATGCAATACATGCAGCATCAAGCAAATTATCGCTAGTAAGAATCTTTTTCATAATCATTTCATTTTAAAGGAGTAGAGCACTAAACTCTACTCCAGGTTAAACTACATAATTGCCTTCAGAATCATCTCCTTAGTAATAGGAGTACCAAGAATCTGAGCATCATTAAGCTCGCAAGTTGTAACACCAGTAATGTCAGTACGATAAGCATCACGCTTTGTAACGGCTTTATTTCCGTCAGCAGTTTCGTACTCAGTACCAGCTGGAACTAACTCTCGGTCAAGTACCATTGTGCAACCAACAAACAGGTTACGAATAGCTTCTTGACTAATCTCTCTAGTATCAACACCAGAGAAATAGAAAGCATGCAAAGGCATTGCAAGATTAGCTGCACGAACTAGCTGAGGCATAGTCATTGAAAAGTGGTTTACATCACTCTCAGCAAAGGTTATTTCACCAGTAGCAGTATCTACTGCTTGAGTAAAGCCTTTGAATGACTTGTCAGTTGTAAAACGAACACTAACACTACCATTGTTGGTAAACATTGCAACACTCTTGATTTTAACTGAAATTGTGGACATAATAATAATTGTATTTAATTAATTATAATCAGTTGGTACACGACCAACAGCAGAAGTCCTTCTCCTGCCAAGTCTTGTTTTTTTCTTGATGAATTGTTCTTGTTTTTTCTTGATTGAGAGAAGCATGCTTTCCTTCATCTCCTTGACGGGGGAGTTCAATTCGTTATCTTAATGGCGGGGGTTGCTAGTAATACTCCCTCCCTCACAATTATTTATTATATAATTTATACCCCCTACTTTAACTTATTTATCTCTTTCTCTTTTATCTAACAATTTATCCTTTTCTTTAACTTTGTTTCTCTAAGTTCAACATTATATTTATCTCTTATTACTATTTTAACTTCATCTATAGCTTATCTTTATTGTATTTTTCTCATTTTCCGTCATTACTTCTATCATTTACTTCTCTATTTACTACATTTATTAATACTTAACTTTAAAATCCCCATGCTGACGTTACTTGTAGTGAACTTAATTATATTAATGCTACTCTTTATGAGGTTATACCTAGTAATCATTATACTAGAACAAATCTTAACCCATATAATTCATATAGCCGCCCCATAAAAGGCATGAAATAGATACGCCTTTTTATCAATATAAGTTAATTTTATTAAATTAAACTTCAATAATAGTCTATCTTCATTATTTATAGCTATATTTGCAGCAGATTTTAGAGCACCCTTTTGAACACCAGTTTCATTAGTTGTTCCTCAATCGGTTTATTTAAATATTATATAACTTGAAAAAGATGTATATAATCTAGTTATTAATTAAAATATTAAAGTTATGGTTAATTTACAAGTTAATTATCGTGGTGGAGATTATCTCCTTAGTTTACCAACTACACTTAGTGAAATCAATGTTGATTATCTTAATAAGATTACTCAGCATATTCATGTAGCTCCAGATTATGCTCTTATTGCTATTTTGTATAAGGTTCGTCCTATTGAAATTGTAAGTAGTGTGAAACAGAATAAAAATGCTAATGTTGGTGCAGTAGCAATGTTTATTAAAGCTAATAGTAATACTGGTTTTTATAATAATAATAATATTAAACTTTGTGATACTGGTTTTTATGACAATATTAAACTTGGTGATACTATTATTATCGCTCCTGCTGATATTGCTCTTGGTCACACTGTAAGAGTAGTTAATAATAATCTTACTCCTAGTAAACTTCTTGAACTTGCAGAGACAAATCCTGATTTGAATAAGAAACTTATTGGAGTTATGTCTCCTACTTATTTTGTAGATTTTAAAGTTGTAGCTACTGCTTTTATTCATGGTAGTATGACTAAAGATGAAAGTAAAGAAGCTATGTATTTAGTACCAGGAGGTAAGCTAGAGTAATTTGGTAATAAACTATATACTCCTTTTACGGGGAGGCTAGAGCTATAGCGGAGGGGGCGCAAGTCCCCGAAGCGATACCAATTACATTTATAATATTAATAATAATACAATGAATGATGAATTAGAAGTTCGTAAGTTTCCTGCAATGGGTGGATATGATGTCACAATAGTTAATAAAAATGATATTCTTAAAACTATTGATGACAATATTATAGATAAAGAAATAGCTTATGAAATAATAACATCATTAGAGTTATCTTGTCAAAAGTATGTTTCTGCTGGCGATACTGCTGGTATTCCTTATATAGGAAAAATTAAAGAACGACTTACAGCAGCTATTGCTAGAGAAAATAAAGAAACTCTTGATGATGCTAGAGAAGTGTTAGATAAAGAACATTATATAGCTTTTAAACATGCTTTGTTTGCTGACGAAAGTAAACGTTATAAATATAACAAAGTATATAAACTCGAAATTGCTCGTGTTGTTAGTCATAATAGAAGACAATATTGGAACTATGTTGATACAATAGGAGAAGTAAAAGCTGATATAATGTTTCATGGTATAGCTCATTTAAGATATTCACCACCATGCGAAGAACAGATTTAATTATAGATAACATGCTTGTTATTGATGATAACGGAATGCCTCAAGCTCCAGATATTCGTCAATTAATGGATAAAGATATTCGTACACTTTATCAACAAGATAAAAGTAAAGATAAGTCACAGTTTATAAAAGACTGTATAGTTATTTATTATATGGGAGACCCAAAGTCTCCTGCAAAACAAAGTGGTCTTAGTGATGGTGAAGCACTTAAAATGGCTATTGAGCAAGCTGGATTGCCAGCTAACTATATCCCTAATCAACTTGTTAGAAAAATAATAAGTAGATATTATGCTGCTAATATTGGAGAAGCTGGTAGAGTAGTTGAAAATCTTCTTAAAACTCTTCATAATATAAATATAGCCATCGATGCTATAAATATGTTGCTCAATGAAAAGCTTAGAGATAAGGCTAACTTGACTGTTGAAAATGTTAGTGATATAATGAATTTAATTAATCAAGTTAGTACTAAAGCTTCTGACTTACCTAAGATTCTTAAATCGCTTGATGAAGCTAAAGAAAATCTTATGTATGAAAAAGAAACTGAGATTGCGAGAGGCGGAATGGCTGTATCGTCAAGTATGGATGCTAGTGCTTATTAAAGTTTAAACTTAAAAGATATGAATAGTAATTATAACAATAATTTTCTATATTTCCAAGAAGAAGGTCATAAATATACTGATACTTTAGGAAATGAATATCTTAGTGTTACAACTAATATTGAAAACTACTGTCCAAAGTTTAACGCAGACTATTGGGCACGTAAGAAAGCTAAAGAACGTGGTATTAGTGAAAAGCGTATCAAAGAAGAATGGGCTGCTATTACAAAAGAAGCTTGTGAACGTGGTACTGCTACACATAATGGTCTTGAAGATGGAATTAAAGGAAGTAGTATGTTTAAAGATGCTATTCAGTATCTTACAGAAGTTAAAACTGGTAGATGTATAACTGTTGCTGATATTCCAAATCTTCAAGCTCATCCTTTAGATATAGAACAATTTAAAGAAGCTACTAATAATAAATATCCTGAGATTTATAGTGTATTTCAATATTATATTGATAGAGGATATACTATTTATTCAGAGATTGGAAGTTTTGTTCCAGAACTTCTTCTTAGTGGTACTATAGATGTTCTGTGTATAAGACCTGATAGATTTGTTATTCTTGATTGGAAAACTAATAAAGATGGTCTTCATTTCACTAGTGGATTTTATCGTAAAGATAAGAAAGCTAAACCGGTTCAATTAACTAGTGAATGGTGTAATACTCACGAAATGATGCTTCCTCCTTTTGGTCATTTAGAAAATTGTAACGGTAATCATTATACAATACAGCTTTCAACTTATGCTCGTATGGTAGAAATGATACTTAATATTCCATGTTATGGTTTAGGTCTTTGTCATATACAAACACCTTTTATTAAGAATGAATATGGTATGCCATTACGTGACAAGAGAGGAATGTATGAAATAGATAAGAATGGTAAAGAAGTCGTTACTTGGTATCATATTAAGTATATTCGTAATGAAATAGATGCTATGTTCCAAGATAGAAAAATTTATCTTAATAGTAAAGGACTTCTTAATAAACAAACTCAAATACAATGGTGATATGACAAGACGAAGGCGAATTAATACTAGATTTCTTCATGTTGAAGAAGTTGATAATATTAAATATGTTTGTAAAGGTTTTCCAGAAACTGGAATGTTTTATGTATTTGGTGTATTAAAATAATAAGATATGAATGAAGAATTATTTAATAAAGCAAGTGAAGCTGATTTCAGCAAAATACTCGTCAATAAAGGATATGCCTATTTTACTAAAGGTAGGTATAATCTTAATATTATTGGTATCAGAAATGCTGGTGATAAAGTTACTAATAAGTTTGATGATGTCATTGTAGTAGAATATATTGATATACATGGTATTAAAACTAAAAATATATTTGCTGCTACTACTGAGCCTGGTATTACTAGTATGACTAAACCTGTAAGTTATAAAGGTTGTGCTATACTTGTTCCTGGTCAATATCGTTCTGCTTGGAAACTTGGTTATCATAAAGGTAAGTATGAAGCAGTTGTTCAATATAAACCTGTAAAAGTTTATAGAGATAATAATAAAGATGCTGTTTATGACTTTAATTCAAAGACTGTAGAAGAAGGTACATTTGGTATTAATATTCATAAAGCTGGAACGCATTCTACTAGAGTAGATAATTGGTCTGCTGGTTGTCAAGTATTTGCTAATAAAAAAGACTTTGAACTATTTATGACGTTAGTGCATCATCAAATTAGTCAAGGTCATGGTAAACTATTTACTTATACTTTACTTAATGAGGAGGATTTGTAATGAAAGATTATAATGAAACTAGAAAACAAGACGAATCTATTCGAGATGGTATAGGATATGCCTTATGTGCTTATTTTATACTTTTAGCTGTTTTCGGTGTTATTGGTATTATTTATCGTATATATTTATATGTTTCATAATGAGGAGAATTTGCAATGGCTTGTATTATTACTAATGGTGAAATTCAAAGTACTTTTTCTATTAAAGATTTAGAAAAACAAATACGTGATATTTTTTCTACAGAAGAAAAACAAATGATAATTTCTCCTGAAGGAGGAATAGGATATATATCTCGTAGAGAGTATGCTGAAAGAAGTTTTCCAAAACTTATAGACCTTACTCAATGTCAAGAAGATATTGATAAAGAAATTATTAATAGTCTTCATAGTTATAAACATTTTAGTAAATATTTAAGTAATGAATAAATGTATTAAAGAAATTATTAAATATATAGTACTATTCGTTATTCTTGGAGTTGTTCTTTATAGATTTATAATATTTCAAAGTAATAACTATAAAGATAATAACACTATTGAACCTAGTGTTGAACTTCAAAAACATAATGATAGTCTAAAAATTAAAGTTGATAATTTAGATAGTATTAAAAATGCAAAAGTTATTGAAGTTAAAGCTCTTGATAATGATAGTACTGTTAAGTTATTCTATCAACTCATCAAGTAAAGTTTACATACCTTTTACGGGGGGGCTAGAACATGATAGCATTAAAGTTGCTATTGACGACCTTCGTAAAGCTAATACAAAATTAATAGAATTAAGTTATGAAAAAGATATTAATAAGAATCTTCGACAAATTATTGTCAATGATAGTATTCTTGCAGAACAAGTTAGACAAAGATATATATTATTGGATAGGTCATGTAAGAAAATAAAGAAGCAACGTAATATTGCTTATTGTAGTAGTGGTGTTGCTATTGTGTTACTAATTTTAAGTCTATTGAAATGAGTGATGATAAGACTGTAGAAAAGTATATTGAAAGCTACCCTTTTCTCCAATACATAAAGGAATCTAAAAATCATTTTAGACGAGCTAAAGATGCTGGTTATAAAGACCCTAATGATTTCTTTATGATAGGAGAAAGTGGTGGCTTTCTTCTTGATATACGTGTAGGAGATAAATTTGTAAATACTAATCTTCTTACTGAAATGGCTAATATATACCATATTAATGGTGGTAAATATACGTTATATAAAGAAGATAGTATTCCTCATAGACAACTTCGTAAAAGAGAAGAGTATCGAAGAAGTTATGGCTATGATGCTCCTTGTTTTATGCGTGAAGGTAAAGTTCAAAATCTTCATATTAGTGGAGATATGTATAATTATTTAAATTATACTATAATTGAACAATTGGACGAAAAGTCTATTATACATACAGATAAAGCTTCTGTTGGTAAAAAGAAACGAGACTTTCCTAAGTTTATAGATGCCCAGTTTTGGACATTTGCTATTATTGAATTTTGTGAACTTAATGGTTTTCATCTTCTTATAGATAAAACTAGACGTGGAGGTTTCTCTTATATTATGTCTGCTCATAGTGCTAATAAGATTAATCTTCAACCTAATAAAGTTTGTATTCATGTAGCTGCTGATTCAAAATATCTTACTAAACGTGGAGGTCTTACTGATTTTAGTATTAGAAATCTTTATTTTTATGAGAATAATACATTCTTTAAAAGAGGAATACTTTCTCGTTCTGCTGAGAACTTTACTTTAGGATTTAAACTTCCTAATGGAGATATTAGTCCTAAGTCTTGGAATAGTGCTTTGTTTAGTGCTTCTGCTAATAACAATCCTGATTGTGCTATTGGTAAGGATGCTGTTAGTGTTAAGACTGAGGAGGTTTCTACGATGGAAAACTTTGATGATTATATGAATGTTACTGAACCTGCTATGCGTACTGGTAGTTATGGTACTGGTAACTTATTTGCTTGGGGTACTGCAACTAGTGGTAATATGCAGGTTTTTGAAATGAACTTCTATAATCCTAATAAGTTCCATTTTATGCCTTTTGAAAATGTATGGGATAAGGATTCTCGTAATGAAGTTTGCGGTTATTTTAAACCATATTGTTGGGGTCTTCAAGGACAGATTGGAGACATTTTTGCAATGGATAAAGATGGTAATTCTAATATAGAAACTGGTCTTCGTATTGCATATAAAGAACGTGTAGCTAAAAAAGAAAGTAGTAAAACTTTTAATGATTATATTAATTATCTAGGTCAGTATGCTAATATGCCTAGTGAATCATTTAGTTCTACTAGTGAAAACTTATTTAGTTCTGAAGCTTTAATGAATTGGGAAGAAATTCTAAAGAATGACCCTGCTTATACAGATATTGCAGACGATGGAATGTTTTTTGAAGATATTAATCATAAAGTTATATTTAAAACTAATGCTCGTATTAAAGCTGAAGGTGGTAAATTTAATGTTGATTATTTTGATTGGATTCAAGGTGTTCCTCGTAAAGCTCACGAACATCATCATGGTTGTGTTCGTAAATGGTTTGAACCAATTAAAGTTTCTTATGTAGATAAAGATGGAATTACTAAATTTGGTATTCCTCCTGGGCAATATAGTATTAGTTATGACCCAGTAGGTGTTAATAAAGAAAATGATGCACTTACTAATAAACATTCTCATAATAGTATTAGAGTTTGGGAAAATCCAACTCAATATAATAATTTTAAAACTAAATGTGTTTGCGCTTATTATGGTCGTCCTGAGAAACTTGAACAAGCTGACTGGATATGTTACCTTATGGCACGTTATTATAACTGTATTGGAACAACAGGAGTTGAGGTCAATCGAGGTGAAACTGTAAGTAATTTCGCAAAATGGAAAGCATTAAAATATTTAATGAAAGACCCTGTTGAACTTTGGGATAGTTCTATTAAAGTTAAAGTTACTGCTTCTTATGGAGTTAATGTAGGTGGTGGTGCAGGTAATGGTAGTAGTAAAGTTCTTGAAGGTCTTCGACTTCTTAAAGAAATGCTTTATACTCCAGTAGGTAAAGATATTAATGGTAATGATATTATGTTTTTTCAAACCATATATGACCACCAAGCTATACTTGAACTTCTTAAATGGAACATTAAAGGTAATTTCGATAGAGTATCTGAAATGCTTATTCATGGTTTACAATGGAAACTTCAAGATGTTCAAGCGGCTAAAGAACTTGTTCATAGAAAGAAGACTACTGAACAAAATATTAGAGATGACATTTGGCATAGAAGTTGGTTTTAATATTTAGTTAACTAATTAATATAATGTACGTATGTTTAATAATTTAAGTTTTCAATTTCCTAAACAACAGGTTGATGCTGCTACTAAAGAGAAACCTGATTGGTATGCTAATAGTATAGATTATATTATTGGCTTAGGACTTAGTTTGAATGATAGAACTGAGACTGAAACAATGCTCAATGTTCTACATGGAGATTTGCCACAAGAGTTTTATAAAAAGACTCTTAATCCTTACAATGCAACTAATGAACGTTTTAAACGTTTTCCTGCAACTCTTCGTAATTATGATATTATGTCTGATATTATACGTAGATATATAGGAGAATATTTTAAAGGAACTCATGATTTTGCAGTAGGAGCTAACAATCCTGATATAGTATTTGAGAGAAATCAAGCTTTGAAGGAAAAAGTAATGCAAGCAGCACAACAAGCGTTTCAACAAGAGTTTGAGCGTAAGTATAAAGAAGCTGTAGAACAAGCTCAAGGTCAAGGTCAATCTCCTGAAAGTATAAATCCTCAAGAAGTAATGCCAGACCCAGAAGAGTTTATTGCTAAGTTTAATCAAGATTATATTGATAGAGAAAGCAAACAAGGTCAAGATATTCTTAATTATATTAGAGACCTTACAAATGATGCTCAAATTTATCTTACTGCTTTCTTTAATTATTGTTCTCTTGGTGAATGCTATACATATACTGAACTTCGAGGAAATAAGATTATTAAAGAGTGTGTTCCAGCTATTGAAGCTTTTCCTATTCCTAATAATCAATTTATGGTTGAAGACCATGATATGTTTGCAAGACGTATTATGATGTCATATAATCAAATACTTGATACCTTTGAAGATGATTTAACTGATAAAGATAAAAGTTATCTTGATGACCTTTATAATACTTCTGCAAGTGCTTCTACTAAAGTTGTTCAACTTGGATGGAATCAATTATTTGAGAAATATCCAAATGTATGTAGTAAGTTTACTGATGAAGAAAGAAAATTATATAAATCTCAACCTTTAACTCCAAGTGTTAATAATAGTAATCTTTATGAAGTTTGGCATGTAGTTTGGAAAGGTTTTGCTCGTCAAGGTATTCTTACTTATACTAATGAACTTGGTTTCCAAGAACAAAGAATAGTTGAAGAAGATTATGAATTTAATCCAGAAGCTGGAGATATTGATATTGAATGGAAATATAAACCTCAAGTTTATGAAGGCTATCGTATAGGTACTCGTTATAATGGTATTTATCCTGTTAAAGCTAGACCTATTCTTTATGAACGTAAAGGTAAACTTCCATATAATGGTATTCAAGAACTTCTTCCTTATTGTGGAAAGTTTAGTATTATTCAAATAATTACTCCTTTCCAAGTTCTTAGAAATATTATTTCTTATCATCAAGAAATGGTAATAGCAAAGAACAAGATGTTGATTTTGTTACTTCCAAAATCTCTTGTTTCTTCTGAAACAGAAGATGCTATTTATAGAATAGCAGCAGATGGTGTACTTCCTATTGATGATGAAGAAGATGCAGCAGGTGTTAAGATGCAAAACATTAGATTACTTAATGCTAATATGGGACAATATATAACAGAACTTAGTAATCTTAATGAAGCAATTAAACAAGAAGCTAGAGAGCTTGTTGATATGAATGCTCAACGTTATGGTCAAATAGCTCAATCTGCTGGAGCTTCTACAACTCAAAATGCTATTAGTCAATCAAGTACTGGTTCTGTTTTAATATTCCAAATGTTCGACCTTTTAAGATGTGCTGATTATAATAGAGATTTAGACTTTGCTAAATGTGCTTATATTGAAGGTCTTGAAACATCTTATATTGATAAAACAACTGGTAAGAAACATTATCTTAGTCTTGATGTTAATAGTTTTGTTAATTCTGACTATTCTACTACTGTTAGAAATAACGGTAAAGAAATGGATAAGATTCAACAACTTAAACAATGGGCATTTAGTGCTGCACAAAATGGAGATTTAGAGTCTGCTCTTGCAGCTATTCAAGGAGATAATGTTGCAGCTATTTCTGATAGTATTAGACAATTCTCTGAAATTAGAAGACAACATGAGGAACAAATGAAGCAAATGGACCAGGCAATTCAAGAACAAGCTAATCAACTGAAGCTTCAAGAGATTTCTGCTAAGGGAGAACAAGATAGACAAACACTTGCTCTTAAAGCACAATATGATTTACAACTTGAATATGCTAAAGGTGATATAGCTTTACTTGGAGATGCAAATCCTCAAAATGATGATTATGCTAAAACACAATTAGCTAAACTTCAAGAGGAAAGTAAGAGAGCGAGTGAAGCTGCTAAACTTCAACTTGAACGTCAAAAACTTGCAATGGATGCTTATAATAAAGCAGCAGATAGACAAGTTAAAAGAGAAGAAATGGCTAATCAATTAAAGATTGCCAAGACAAATAAGAACAAATACGATAAGAAATAGATTTTATTTTTGTTGGTTTATTTTTATTCTAAGAGTAGTGCTCGTGAGGGTACTGCTCTTTTTTATTATCTGCCTATAAAATATTTAATATTTCAAATTCGTCTGTAAGACGTTCAATCATATTTCGTGAATAACTTATCACCGAATATATTTGAGAGCCGCCCCGTAAAAGGAATTACACTCTACATCAATGTTTGCTCCTTTGAAAGGCTTGTGAAAATTAGTTTTGATTCATGCTTGATATAGAACCCATTAAAGTATGCAGTACTGGAATTGCTTGAGGAACTAACATTAATAAGACTTTTATATAATAAGGTATACATTATTATATATACAATATTAATATATTATAAATAAGTAGACAAGCTATTGTTTATTAAAATAAAGTTTATACTTTTGCAAACAAGTAACTGATGTTACTCTTTTTATTATTAATCATTAAATTATTATTTTATGTTTGTATTTCGTAATACTCTTGGTTTTAAACCTCATACTCGTTTGATGGGTCCACTTGACGGAATTAATCTTGATTTTGGTGGTGGCGGAACTAATGCTCCAGACATCAACGGAGGTGATAATAAAGGAGGTAATAAAGACGGTGAAGGTACAGACCCTGAACCTCCTAGTAATAAAGACGGTGACGGAGACGGTAAAGACGGCGATGGAACTGATGGTGGTGATGGGAAAGATAATCCTGATGGTAAAGACGGCAAAGGTGGCGATACTACACCTTCTACGGGGGAGCTAGAGAAAGGTACTAATGTAGAGTTTGATGGTCAAACTTATAAAGTAGATGAAAACGGTAATCTCGTAGACAAAGATAATAAAATTTTCAAGGAAGCTAAAGATGTAAAAGATTGGCTTGATTCTCTTCAAGTAGAAGAACCTACTGATGAAATTAATCTTGCTGCTATTCAAAAAGCTCTTGATGTAGAACTTACTGATGAAGATGGTAAGCCTGCTGAATTTGAAGATTCTATTGATGGTATAAAATCTTATGTAGATAAGGTTATTGAACTTAAAAACAATGAAGTAGCTCAAGCTGCTATTAATAAAGTGTTTACTGATAACCCTATTCTCAAGCAATTTGTAGATTATCTTACTGTAAATAATGGAGACCCTCATGGTTTTGGAGAACGTCCAGACCGTAGTTCTATTACAGTAGATGAAAAGTCTGAGGAACAGCAAATTGCTATTATTAAGACTGCTGCTAAAGAATTTGGTAATGCTAGTCTTAATGATAATTATATTAAGTATCTTAAAGATTCAGGTGGTCTTTATGATGAAGCTAAAGCTCAGTTGGCTAATCTTCAAGCTGCTGACAAACAACGTGATGAAGCTTATGCTCAACAAGCAGAAGCTCAACGTCAGCAAGAAGAAGCTGAAACTTTAGCTTATTGGAAAGATATTAAAGATGTTGTTACTAATCGTAAGATTGGTAATTATACATTACCTGAAACTCTTGTTCGCACAGTTAATGGTCAGAAAGTTACTGTTACTCCTAATGACTTTTATGATTATCTCTATCGTCAGACTAAAGACGCTGATGGTATTATTGCAACAGCTTATCAAAGAGATTTGGCTGCTAAGTCTGCTGAACAAGAACGTGATGAAGAACTCCTTAGTGCTTGGTTGATGTATACAGGTGGAACTTATGAAGACCTAGTAAAAATGGCTATTAATGAGGAAAAAGTAAAAACCCTCAAATTAGTGAACAAACAAAGTAAAGGTCGTGGCACTGTACGAATTACTAAACCAGCAAGTACTAATCATAAAGCTATTGATGATATTCAATTTAGCTAATCAATTTAATGTTTAACAAATAAATTAATTAAGTATGTACGCAATTCGTGAAGTGCAACGTGGTAACTATGATGACAGAGGTTATTCTAATGAGGAAACCATTGCTCATCTTATGTTATCTAAACCTAGTGAGATTAATTCTATGCTCACCTATACTTTTGGTATGGATGATGATAGATTTCCACTTAATTTCTTGACTGAAGGTCAAGGTGCTGCTGGTACAGTAGATATTACTACTACTGATTGGACTTGGAAGACTATGGGTCGTATGAAGTTCAATGATACTGTACTTTGGTTTAATAATGCTAATACAACTCCTGGTAAGGGTGGTGCTTTCTTTGAAGTTGAGTTTAGAACTCATTGGTTCATTGAGCAGTATGGTTTGATTGCTCCTGATGGTGTAACTCAGGTTCGTATTATGAAAGACCTTGGTAAAGGTGCTCATGGTGGTTATCTTTATCGTCTTCGTATTGCAAATCCAAATCCAAATGCTTATGTTGATGTAGCTAAGAACTTGGCTGTAGGTAAGAGTTGGTCTTTGACTGCTCCAACTATTCCAGAGAGTTATTCTAAGGGTAATCGTACTAATAGTATGGGACCTGGTAAGATGACTTCTCAACTTGAGTTCCATCGTTTTAGTAAAGAGATTGCTGGTAACATTGCTAATACAGTAGTTACTTATGAATTTAAGACTGCTAGTGGTGGCACTACTAATCTTTGGATTAATGAGGAGATGCGCCAGTTCGAGCTTCAACAGAGAGTAATGAACGAGGAACGCCTTTGGTTCGCAGAGTACAACAAGACTATTAACGGTGAAATTACAATGGTTGACCCAGATAATGGACAGCCTATTCCTTATACTGCTGGTATGCAGCAAATTTGCCGTGAAAGTAATTATGATACTTATGGAGAGGAACTTACTCTTAACAAGTTGAATCGTACTATTGGTGATATTCTTGATAAGGATACTGATACAGGTAAGATGGATATTGTTCTTGCTTGTGGTAAAGGTTTCGTAGAAGACTTTGATAGAGCTATTAAGAATGATGCTAAGGATAGTGGTTTTGTTACTCCTCTTGGTGATAAGATGATTCAGCAATCTGCTACTGGTCTTACTTATGGTAATTACTTCCGTCAGTATAAGACTGTTGATGGTCATATTATTACTTTGAAGCATTTGTCATTCCTTGACCGTGGTACATTTGCAGATAATGCTAAGGCTAATGGTGATATTCATCCTCGTACTGGTTATCCAATGACTTCTCACCAAGCATTTATGCTTGATACTTCTTCTTATGATGGTCATAATAATATTCGTAAGGTACGTAAGAAGGGTCAGGTTTATATTAATGGTGTAATTAAGGGTCTTACTCCTATTCCTGCTTCTTGGGGTGCAGTTCCTACTAATTCTCTTGCAACTGATATTGACTGCTCTCGTTATGAAGTTAAGAACTCATACGGTCTGCAAGTAGATAAGGCAACTAAGTTCTTCCAGTTGAAGTGTGTATTGTAATAACTAATAAATAAATTAAACTATGAGTGAAACTAAAATTCCAGATTTGAAAATTCCTACTCCTCAAAATAGTGATGCTCCTACAGATAAAACTGTTGCACAAGAAGAAGCTGAAAAGCAAGCTGCTTTAGCTGCTGAACTTGAAGCTGAATATATTGATAAACGACAGATTATTATTGCTTCTGTTCTTAATTATTCTGCTTATCGTAGAATTAATATGGCAGCTCTTGGAAAGCCACGTAACACCATTGGTTCTTCTGTTAATTCAGTTCGTAAACTTATGTCTAATAAAGGTGAAGTTGAACATTACTTCCCAGAGTTAGTTGGTGTTGCTTCTAACAATCCAGAGTTTATTACTAGAGTTAAGAATTATCTTAATAACATCTTCTTTGATGTTCGTGATACTGAAAGAACTATTGATGTGTCTTTCCGTTATCGTCATAAGAAAGATTATCTAGAAATTCATAAGAAAGAAGAGAAGATTTGGGAAACTTATAATGCAGTTGACCGTTCTAATACGGCTAAACTTTATGAAGCTGCTGTAATTCGAGATAATGATTTATTCAATCTTGAAAGTACAAAGTATCAATATGGTGACCCACTTAATCTTGAACAATATATTCTTTATCGTCATTGTCTTAATTATCCAGATGTAGCTAAAGATGAAGCTTTCATTAATTCTAATGCTAATCTTCGTTTCTATATTAAGGATAAGAATAAGGAAGAAGTTCGTAAAAATAAACTTATTAAAGAACAACAGACTGCTCTTAGACATCTTGTTGAACTTCAAGCTTCTCCTGTTAAGACAAATGCAGTTTACGTTGAATATTGTATTTACAGTGGTATTAGTCTTTCTGATGGTCTTTCTAAGACTGCTCTTATTCAATCTAAAGAATTGATGGATTTTGCTACTACTAATCCTCGTAAGTTCAATGAGTTTGTAAATGATAAGAATCTTCTTGATAAAGCATTTATTGAAACTCTCATTACAAGAGGTGAACTTGTTCGTTCTGATTTCAATCAACAAATTAGTACACCTGATGGAGAGTTTATTGGGGCAAACATTAATGAAGCTATTAGTTATTTCAAGAATCCAAATAATGCTGGTTTAAAGACCAAGTTAGAAAATAAGTTGAAATTGATTTAATATAAATAGATATGGATATTTCAGAAATGCATAAAATGTTTAGGCAATATGCTCAACAGATGGGTATGCAGAATGTTAGAGCTATTCTTCCTGAACAAATTGATTTGCTTATTAATAATAGTATTTCTGATACCATTAATCAAGTTATTACTCAAAACATTGGTATTACTAATGATAGAGTAATTAGCGATGCTTCAAAACTTAATCAGATTAACGCCTTGAAGTCTTTATATAAAGTATGGAAAGGCAGTATTTCTGAAGCTACAGTTAAAGGTAAGGAAAAGACTAATTATATTATTAGTTTTCAATTACCTTTAATCAATTTTAAAACTACTGGAAGTTACACTGATGATAATGATTCATCTACTGCAATTAATTTCTTATATGCAGTTGATTTATCAATTAATTATAAGAAAACAGATTTCGTTACTAACGTATTTCCAGTTCGTATAGTTGATGACCAATTTGTAGCTGATGTAGTTAATGATTTTGTTTTAGCTCCAAAAATGAGAAGTCCTGTGGCTTCTATTCATGATAATCTTATCGAATTATATATTGATAAGTCTGATGCTAAACCTGAAGATGGTCAAGCTTTTACTTTTAGAGGTGTAAGTATTAACGAACTTAGGTTTAGTTATATTGCAAAACCTGCTATTGTTAGATTTGCTGAAGATGTTGATGGTACTAATGTAGATTGTGATTTATCAGAGTACATGCACGTAGATATTGTTAAGCATGCAGTTGAACTTTATCAACTTGCTAAAAGTGGAAGTTTAGCTGCTGCTCAACAAGCTCAACAAAATCAACAAAGAGAACAAGTAGCAAACAATTATCGTGAAGATGGTAATCAGAGACAATAATAATAATTTAATAGAATAACAATATGAGACAATTATTTGTTGTAAAGAGTGGCGCAGTTATTGCTCCTAAATCAAGTGCAGCATTTGACCTTACTACAGTTCCTGTTGGTTCTCTTGGTATCTTTGAACTTGATGATTTGAGCAAGTTCGTTGCAGATGCTAAATTGACTAAAGATTTTGGAATTGCTTATGGTCGTCCAAATAGTCAAGCTGTAGTACTTGAAGTTAATATTGATAGTCTTATTATAACTAAAGTTACTAAGACTGCTGGTACTAAATTTAGTGCTAACATTACAATTCCTACTCCTGTAGTTGGTAAAGATTTTACTATTGAGCTTGTTAAGCTTAATACTACAAAGCATGAGCGTCGTGAGTGGACAGCTACTACTCGTTGTAAGAGTGGCGATACTGCTGCTACAGTTGCTGCTCGTTTGCAGAAGGAGTTGGCTGCTAAGGTAGAAAATCAGAATGTAGGTGTTACTATTAGTACAGCTACTATTACTGCTACTGCTAAAGATTATCAACCTTGGGAGTTGATGGCAGCTGATGATTTGTATGGTACTACAGTTGAAAATACAGCTAAGGGTTCTGCTCCAACTTGTGATAAAGCTTATGTTCAAAATCTTGCTTCTGAAGCAGCTCAGAATAGAGGATTTAACAATACTCTTGCTGATGGTGCAAGTATTTATCCAGGTTATCCTATGGACGTAGATGCAGACGATTATACACTGTATCATCTTAGATTTAAGAATCCTCGTAAGTATGCTCGTACTCGTGATGAAGCAGTTTGGCAAGAAGTAACTATTGCAGTTCCTACTGCTAATGAAGCTTTTATTACAGCAGTTGAAACTGCCTTTGGTCTTAAAGCTCAAGCTGGTGATGTATAAAATTCAATAGGTAATAGTTTAGATGGGAATGAAGCTCTACATTCCTTTTACGGGGGGTCTAGAGCAACATTCCCATTAATTGTTTTGATATGGATGATTTTAATCAAGTTAATCAAATAGTATCTGATGCGATTAAGGATTCGTCTTATATAACAGTTTTAATAAGTAGTGGAGTTTATATTCTTTATACTCTTATTATTAGACTAGTTGACCTATTTAAAGCTAAAGACAGAAATAAACCATTAATTCAAATGGCTTCTGCTATTAAGGAAGTTAGTGAAAATGTAGTTAAGCTTAATACTGTTTTAGATAAACAGATTCAAGATGCAGAAAGTAAAGAACTGACTAAAGTTCGTCAAGTTATAAGTTTAGCTTTTGATAGCTTTAGAGCTAATATTAGTAAGACTTGTAATGAGATTATTATTCATAATAATATTGAAGAAAATAGAGATTTAATTAGAGAGAATCTTTTTAAAACTATTAGTACTGAATATTATAAACTTTATAATGTTTTTTCTGCTTATGAAGTTGATGGAATTAATATTGCTACAAAAATTAAAGATGAATGGATTGACGATACAACTAAAGAATGTTTAGAAGTAATATATGATGGTCAAGATAAGGATGCCCGAATTGGACAAATTCTTAATAAACTTACTATTATTGCTAATGAACATTCTGTTTATGTAAACAATAAGGTTTTTAATCATTGAACTATTTAATAAGATGTTCTTATGAATAACAGTGATGTCGCAAATATTCTCAAACAGGACCTTGAGAGAAAAGAATTTATTGGTGTTAAAACCGAGATAGTTCTTTCTTCTCAAGGTTATGTTGTAAATAATAGTAAGACTTGTAAATCAATTTATAATCACATTCTTCAAGACTGTGTTGATAATTATGATTGTCTTACTGATGATAAATTGGAGACAGTTAGGTCTCAAGTAAATAACGTTTAAACAGTAAGCTGTATGGAAGAAATTAAGGTAAACCGCCCCGTAAAGGAATTTGTGGATAATGCAAATCCTAATACTGAACAACAAAAAAGTAATAGTACTGAAGAAATTCATCCAGAAGTACTTTATCTTACTATACCTTCAGAATGGACTTGTACGTATCATCAACTTATTAATTATGTTGCTGATGCGGGTAAAGGTATTATTGATGATTGCAATTTTGCTTGTAAAGGTGATGGTAAGAAATTGTTTAATTGTTGGGGATTATTTCAAAGTGCTTGTGCTGCTTATCAGCAATCTGATTATACTAAAGCTAATTTTTATTATAATTATGTAAAGCAGCAACTTGAAGATTACTATAAGAATTTGGGTAAGCCAATTTATAATGGAACTAATTACTATCCAATTACTCCTGATGGTAAACTTAGAGCTCTTTGTAGTTGTAGCGGAAACAATTTTAAATTTACTGTAGATATTGAAACTGGTAAACTTTATCAACAATATTTAAATGATATAGATAACGGTGAAGTATTCACTATTGATGATAATGGTCATTTAAATGTTGAATCTAATAATAAAGTTTAGTCGATTTTAAAATTAGCAATTTCATTCACTCACGCATACATTTCGATACATCAAAACTCGTATAGACCCACTTTATTTTTGTTCTAAGCGGTTCACATACGTTAGGCGATTGATTATTCGTGAAACATGTTTGAGGAACGTAAATCTCAAATAAAACGTGTTTTTAAATATCATATTATGAAACAATTTAGTAAAGACTTAGGAAATGTATCTCTTGCTCCTAAAGGTAAATGGAGTAGAGAACAAGAGTATGAAAGACTTGCTCTTGTTTATAATTCTTATGATAATCTTAGTTATGTTGCTAAGATTAATGTTCCTAGTAGAATAGATATTGACAATCGAGAATATTGGCAACCATTAAATGTTAGTGGTTATGCTGATAATAATTTCATTAATCTTACTACTGAAAACGAAAATGGTACAATTACTGCTTTTGATAGTATAGAAGAAGCTGTAGCTACAATTCTTCCTATTAATCGTAGAGCAGGTGCTACACTTAGTTTTTATAATCTTAATTCTGATAGACTTGACCGTCAAGCAGAATTTGAACTTTGGCAGTTTAATTCAACTGATTTAGCAAATTGGGAGAACAAAGATTATTGGAATAATATTTATTATAATTGGAATGTATTTGTAGGTTGGTATATTGACGCTGATGCTTTAAAGAATCATGTTAAACTTCCTGCTGTTGGTCAATATGCTTATGTTGGTTATAATCTTAATGATGCATTTTTGTATCAATGTAGAACTAATGGTATTTGGATAAATACAGGTATTAAAGTAAGAAATTATATATCTGTAGTAGTTAGTGGAAATATAACTATTGGAGATAATGGTAATTGGTTTAGTGATGGTAAAGATACTGGTATTCCAGCTACTCCTGTTGTTGATGAACAACTTGATAATATTAGTTTGCAGTTACAACAACATAATAAAATCTTGGAAAAACAAACATTAATAAATAACCAATTAGATAATAAAATACAAACTAATTTGCAAAATATAAATAAAAATACAGATGAAATTGATAAAATCAAAAAAGAATTTATTACATTTGTACCAATATCAAACGAGTTTATAAATAATTTATTCAATTAAAGTATGATAAATAATAAAAATTATGTAGATGATGATGTAGGTATTAAAACTTTTGCTAATAAAGTGAATAACCGACATTGTGACGAAGGAGTTCCCTCAAGCAATCACGGAGGAACAGATAACAGATATTAATAGTAATAACAATTTAAAACAATAGATTATGAAATTTTTAGATTCAAATGGTTTAACTCATTTTTTTAATAAGGTAAAAACTTGGACTTACCTTAATTATTTGTCCTTAAATAGTGGTGGTACTGTGAATGGAGATATTTTTATTAGAGGTGGGTATTTAAGTATTAACGAACAGGATGAGCAGTCTCAACGATATATTAAGCTAGATTATGAGGATGGTATTAATATAGGTACTCATTTTGAGTCTACTGATAAGAATGAAGATTTTGTAAGTATTAACTCAAGTTATATTTTAGCTCCACAATTTAAAACGACTACTGGAAAATCTACACAAGCTCTTATAGCAGATGGTTCAGTTAAAGAGATTGGTTCAGCTAATGGCATCGCAACCCTTGATTCAAAGGGCAATGTTCCATTAAGTCAATTAGGTAATCTTGATACTACAGTTGCAGAAGTAGTAACTGCTCTTCCTACAACTAATATTAAGAAGCATATTTATCTTATTAAAGATGCTGATGGTGTTACACAGAATAAATATGAAGAATATATTTATACTGGTGATACTAGTGCAACTTATGATGCCTCAAAATGGGAGAAGTTGGGAGACTTCCGTGCTACAGTAGACCTTAAGGATTATGCTAAGAAGAGTGATGCTGTTAAAGATATTTCTTTTGCTACATATGGTTCTCCTTTCACTGAGAACCTTAAAATAACAAAAGCTGATGGGACAATTAACTATATTATTATACCAGAGGTTTCTAACAGTAATAATGGATTAATGGGCATAGTTGATAAAAAGAAGCTTGATGGAATAGCAGACAATGCCAATAATTACTCTTTGCCAACCGCAAGTTCAACCACAAAGGGTGGTATTACCCTTGGTTATTCGCAGAGTGGTAAGAACTACCCAGTTATGCTTGATAGCAACGGTAAGGCATATGTTAATGTTCCGTGGACTGATACAAACACCACCTATGACTTGTCACCTTATGCTAAAAAGGTGGAGACAGTTGACTTTAGTACAATTAGAGTAAATAAAGAGACTATCACTAGTACACCACAGGGACTGATAGAAAAGCAGGTTATATTGTTTACTTCTCTAGGTGGTAAAGGTGGTTCAATAGAACTTGAAGAGGCTACATCTAATATGTCAGGCTTAATGTCCATAAGAGACAAGAATAAATTAAATTACATAGCTGATGGTGCAACTGCGGACAGCGCAATAACTACAGCAGAGATAGATGCATTATTTGCTTAATAATAATTTTAAAAATTAATTAATATGAAGTTTTTAGATTTAAATGGATTAAAACATCTTTTGACAAAAATAAAAGCAAATTTTGATACAGCTATTGTTGAGAGTTCTCAAAATCCAAACATTCCATTTGTTGCAAATCATCAAATTGTTAATGTTAATCGCTCAGGTAATATCAACGTATATGATTGGTTTCAAAAGGTATCAAAAGGAGGTATCCTGGAAGTAGTCTTTGCAGGAGAAGTGATGGGAAGTTACACTTATTGCAATAACGGCAATATTAGCTACCTGTATCAAATGCAAGGAACATCACATGGTATGGATATTGTTAACATTAGCTTTTTGAAAACAGATTACAATACCTATGCACGCTTAATTAAGATGGATGATGATAAACTTGTTGTTGCAACGTTTGTTCAAAACAAACAATAAAGGCTTTGTGAATAACTCTTGTAACTTTTAAAGAATCTGGAGAACTTCATAAAGCACTTAAAGAGCAGATACAAATTGCTACGAAAAGTAATAATCCTTGGATAAACATTTTGATGAAATCGATGAATATAGGTTCTTCTATTGATGAAATTATAACAGATGAACTTATTGACAACATGATTGATTCGATGTTAGGAAAGTAATAGAGTTAATATAGTAAATAAATTATGTAGTAAAGAAAGGAAGTGCTTATTTAGTACTTCCTTTTTAGTTGAGATTAAATGTATAATATGTGTCATTTTGTATATAATGTATAGTTCTTATGTTAAACTATTTTATAATTATAAACAAATTAATACAACATATTGAAAAGAATCTTATATTTGCAATTATTAATCATATTATTAACTTTTAAACAAATAAGAGTATGAATAGGAAAGAAACATTAATTTGGTCTATAATCGACAATGTGATTATAGCTTGTGATATTCCTAGAGCTGATGGTACTCATTCTATTAGTAGAGAAGATATTGTTGGTAAATCTAGAGAAGAAAATGTAGTTATGGCTAGAGCTTTAGTAGTTGAACAAATGGTTCATGCAGGTTTTACTATTACTAGTATAGCTTATATTTTAAATAGAACAGTTCAAGCTACTAGACATTTATTTAAGATGAGTACTGAGTTTTATCAAACTTCTAGAGCTTTTAGACTTGCTACTTCCGAAGCAACTCTTATGAATAAAGATGTTAACCCTATTTTTGTTTAAAAGAAAATAAATAGAAAATAAAAGTGTTGTTATTGATATAAGTAATAACGATACTTTTGAACAAATTATTAAGATGGTAATTGGAATAAAATCCGATTACCATCTTTTTGTGTATATACCAGATTCTGTTTATCTTTGCAACGTACAAAATACTAGTTAACGTACAAATTAATCTTTTTATTAACTTAATAATTCAATAGTCATGGATGATTCTAAAATTTTTATGTTCCCTGATGGTGGAACTCGTCAGACTTCTAGTGATGTTAATAGTCTGCTTCCTTTACTTATGTGTAATGGAGGTCTTAACGGTGGCGGTAGTTGGATTTGGATAATCTTCTTGTTCTTCCTCTATCCTCTTATGCGTAATGGTGGACTGTTTGGTAACGCTGCTCAAAATGGTGGTGGTTGTCTTGGTCCTCTTGCTAATATGGTTAGTAATAATGACGGACGTGACCTGCTTATGCAAGCTATTAATGGTAACGGTGCTGCAACTCAAAGATTGGCTACTATGTTTGGAACTAAAGTTGATATGATTCAGGCAGCTATTTGTCAGGTAAACAATGGTATTACTCAGGTAGGTTGTAAGATTGATTCTTCTACTGGTGCTTTGCTTAATGCTGGTACTCAGAATACTATGACTCTTGCTCAACAATTAGCAAACTGCTGCTGCAACTTGAAGACTGCTATTAGTGATACTGCTCATCAATCTCAGCTTGAAACTATTCGTCAGACTGATGCTATTAAGGAATCTGTTGGTGGCGTAGGTAGTGCTGTAACTCGTGGTTTTTCTGATGTTGGTTATGCTCTTCGTGACCAGACTTGCAATTTGGATAAGTCTATTGGTGTTGTTGGTGATAGAATTATTGCTAGACTTGATGCTTCTGAAAAGTCTGCAATGCAGGATAAGATTAATGCTCTGCAAACGCAGTTGACTACCGAGCATCAAAGTGGAGTAATTGCTCAGCAAATTGCTGCTGCTGTAAATCCTATTGCTCAAGCTGTTAATGAAATTAAGTGTGCTCAGCCACAGACTGTAACAGTTCCTTATCAGCCATTCCAGGCAGTACCTAATTGTGTTGCTTATCAGTATGGTATGTATAATGGTGGTAACAATCTTAATGGTTTTTGGTTTTAAATTATAGGAGGTAATATTATGGCTTTTAATGAGTTCATTGGTAATCGTGGCGGTATACCTTTAGTAGCTGCTACTCAAACGACTGCTGGCAGTGCTACTGCTAATGCTGTTTTTAGTATGCCTAATCATACTTTCAGAGTTATGGGAGTTGCTGGTATAATGGTAATTAATTTTAATGCAGCTACAACTACTGCAACTGGCTTTGAAATGATGGTTAATAATGTCACTCTTCCTCTCTTGGCAAGTGATGGAGACCCTCTTACTTCTCTTACAGCAGGTCTTCATATTATAGTATTTGATAAACAAAATAATAAACTTCAACTCATAGTATAATGTTTTCAGGTCTTAATCAAGGTAGTCGAGTTTATATTTTAAACAAGACTAATGGTATAGAATTTAAGATTGGAGAAGTTGTTGGAAGTACTACACCTGTATTTGCTACCGATGGTACTAACATGATGGTTGTAAATTTAAAGGTTAAAGTAGATGGTAGTAATGTTGATTATAACAATATTCCAGCTAATAATACTTCTGTTAGTTACAACAATGGTAATCTTATTATTGCTGAAAGTAAACAAACTATTCAATCTGAAATAGAAGCTACTCTTCAACATGCTAATTATGTTGTTGAACATATTGAAGATTATAAAACTCAAATAACTAGATGTGAAGAAGTTCTTAAAGAACTTAATCCTCAATTTGCTAAAGACAAAGCACGTGATGAAAGAATAGCAGGTATAGAAACTGAGGTTGCTGGAATTAAAGGTGATATAGCTAAGATTCTGGCTGCTGTAACTAAATAATAAAATTATGATACTTATGGTACAACGTAATATGAATAAGTCTGAACTTAAAGAAAAGATTAGACGTATGAAGATGGAACTTCAGGAGTTGGAAGAAGCTCTTGATAAGTGTGACGATAGAGATAATCGCTATGACGAAGAGGAAAACTATCGAAGAAATCATGATTATGATAGACGTGAACATGATTATGAAGACAGAGATAGAGAATATGGTCGTGGTCGTTATGGCAGGTATTAATTGAAATCCGCCCTGTAAAAGGCATGTATGAGTCAATACCTTTTTACGGGGCGGTTATAACAACTAGAATTATGAACGTAAAAGAAGGTTTTGATGTTTATGATGAACTTCCTGAAGATATGATAGCTTATCTTAGATATAATGGAAGACATTTTAATAGAAGACTTGTTGAGTTTGCAACTAGTAAAATGACTACTAGAGATTCTAATGGAACAGAAGTTCCTCTTGAACCTATATCTAAAGATAAACTATTCGATATGATGAAACAAAATGGAGTTTATCTTGATAATAACGATAATCCTTATGATGCAGTATTTGCAGCCAATATGTGTAAAGCTGATTATCTTGGAAGTAGTATTACTGATGAAAAACATTTATGTTTATATGTTAAAGATGTTATTGATGATGTAGATGGTTATGATGGAATTGTTTTTAATCGTTGGTATGCTGATATGTGTCGTAAAGGAGTTCAAATCGATTGGTATGAATGTAGGTAACATTAATAATTACTATTCTTTATTATAGCTTTCAAGTTAAGAAATTATCTTAATTTGAAAGCTATTTTAGTTTTTATTATTATCTTTGCAGGCATATTAGTGCTGATAATAATCAATTAGTATAAATAAACAATTATGGAATTAATAAATCAAATACTTCAAACTATTATTAATAGTTTTGATGTTGCTTATTGTTTAGTAGTTAATTTTCTAACTTATATTCTTATAAGTAGTATTATTAGTGTAATACATAAGCAAATTACTAGAGTTTGGAAACGTGTGATACTATGTATTAGTATTGTTATAGTTAGTATTGCTTATGTTAATTTTGGTAGTATTGATATAAGAGTTTTAATTAATAGTATTATACTTGCCCCAATAAGTTGGAGCTGGGTCTTTAAACCTATAGCTAAACGAATGAATTGGGATTATAAAGATTTTGATAACAAACTAAATAATTAAGTTATGAATATTGATAAAATTTATAATGCTTTGCAAAGTCTTCCTTTGTCGATAGAGCAAAAGACTCTTCTTATTGAAGCTTTTACAAGTGGAGAACCAAACGTTCAACAACCTGA
>ENA-UEOY01000022-UEOY01000022.1-human-gut-metagenome-genome-assembly--contig:-NODE-22-length-69996-cov-5.710579_pt1 | contig 69996 bp, 92 predicted proteins | sample MGYA00242892_ERZ507900 | MGnify/ENA primary metagenome ERZ507900 (study PRJEB26167, sample SAMN06115427) | human gut metagenome | host: Homo sapiens | place: China:Henan | collected 2015-04-15 | study...
ACGGAAATTGTTTTCTATTTCCAGATTTTCAGTATCGCCGTAGGGGCGGCTCTTATGAAAGGCAGTTTCACCATGCCGGAAGGAATTCAATGGGTGTGGCTTGTCGGACTGGGACTCTTTGCTCTCTCGGCACAGATGTTTATGACCTGGGCTTTCCAGCATGTGAATTCTCTCATCGTTTCTTTCCTTATGTACAGTGAAATCCTTTTCCATGTTCTTTTCGGCTGGTACTTCTGGGATGAAATACTTACCTGGGCATCCTGGCTCGGCGGCACTCTTATCGTCCTCGGATCTATCATGCTTATGGTATTCAAACCGAAAAGCATTGACAATGACACCCATCACCACGAAGACAGGATTCCCAAGCAGAAACGGAAAGAGGAAAGATCTGCTGAAAACATTGCCCTTGACCCGGAAAGATCAATATAGCGGCAGAAATTGATATTTCGGACAAGTTTTATTATGCGAAGCCGATAAAAGAATAAACAGCAAAAAAGACTTTTCCTGTTATGGGGAGAAGTCTTTTAAAGCGATTATAAGGGAAATAATATTCTTGCCATATAGATGACGCCGGTCATGGTGATACAAGACAGGAAAGTCGTCATCATGACGATTTCCGTGGCGAAGTTTTCATGATTATGGAATTCCACGGCGTAAAGGACGGAATTGACAGGAGACGGCACGGCAGACATGATGAGAATCGTCTGTGAAGCGACTTGTGAAAAAGGACAGCCCGCGAGAGCCCAGAGCCGGATGAGGAACCATGCACAGAAAGGACCGATAAGGAGCCGGACAAAGCAGGCAAGCCAGGCATCGGGATCACCGAAAGAAATTTTCGAGCGGTGGATCTGCATACCGAGTGCCATCATGACGACAGCCACAAGAGCGGCTGCACAGTTTTGAAGGATGGGCCATATGAATGTGCCTGACAGGTCGATGCCGATGGATTTTACAGCAAATGCTGCCGTGAGCGTATAAATAACAGGCATGTGGAGGACGACACGGAGCGCGTCATGGGGGGAAAGGCTTCCCTTTCCTGCCTGATAAAGACCGAGGGTATTCAGAAACATATTCATCTGTACCAGGACGAGCGTGCTTACGGCTGCAGCTTCCGCCAGATAAGGCGTCCCGCTTTCCGTGACATAAGGAGCGTTGGAGAAAACAAGGGCAATCAGGGCGATACCGATATTTCCCGCATTGGAAAACATGGTGCCGTTTTTAAAAGCTTCCCGCTTTCCGGCATCCCAGTTTCTTGCTTTGGCAATAAGTGTCCCGATGACGCCAAGCATAGCCATGAGGACAAGGGAAATAATGAAAACGTGGAAGAGAGAAAAATCAATCTTTGCCACATAAATGCTGTAAAAAATGAAACAGGGAAGAATGATGTAAAAGGTCAGTTTGGTCAGAGAATTGACGTCGAGCCGGAAACGCCTGTCCATGAAATAGCCGATAGCCACAAAGATTAGAAGAGGCAGGATATTGTCGGTGATGATTTGCAGAAATGCCATATTAAACTCCTGCAGGAAATAAATACTGTGCCATCCGGATAGCGCATGTGAGCGTTACAAGGCCGAAAGTGGAGCTGTACAGGATGGATTTGGCCACTCTGTGGGGACAGCAGTTGTAATCGACGGCAAAAAGGATAAGCGAAAAAGAAGAGGGGACAGCGGCATAAATGAAGAAAACCTGTGCCGTTACAGGGGTAAAAACGCCGGCCAACATAATGATGGCAAAGGCAATCAGCGGAGACAGGAAGAGTTTATTTATCGATGTGCCGATGGTGAATAAATCCGGTCTGCCGATAGGCGTACGGTGAAGCTGCGCGCCGGCGGTAATCGTCGTGAGAATGATGAAAGCGCCTGTGAAATGGGAAAGCACAGGCCATAGAAAGGTTTGTTCCAAAGCGATCCCGCCCGTGCGGACGGCTGCTGCTGCGAAAATCGCGTAAACAGCGGGCATGGAAATAATAAATTTTACAGTACTGGACAGAGAATTTCCTTTCGCCCTCAGAAGTGATGCACCGACCGTATTGATGGCGATATTCATCAAGATCAGGAGAAGGACGATTGCGCCGCGGGCCTCATCAAGGTATGGTGCAGCTCCGTCTGATGCATATGGCGGATGGGAAAATATCATGAGGATGAGGGCGATGCCGATCTGCCCCGCATTGGAAAGTGTAGAAAGAGCACGGAATGTGTTTTTCTCGTCACCCGTAAATCCCAGTGCCTTTGCGATAAGATAGGCTGCCGCGCTGTCGGCGAGGAGGAGAGTGATGCCGGCTGGAAGAAGAATTGCTGTCGCCGCATCGGGACGGTACAAATACATGCTGTAAAAAATAAAGGCAGGGAGAACTACCCGGGTCACCAGCTTGGCGTAAGTATTCAGATCCAGCTTGAATTTGGAATCCATAAACCAGCCTGCAGCAAGAAATACGATAAGCGGCAGAATGTCATTCCATAAAATTTGGAGAAATATCATAACGGTCACTTTCCCTAAAATATATTATCTATAAGACATAGTATACAACGGATGAGCGGCAAGATACAGATGAGCCGTTATATTTGTTTCAAAAAGCAGAAAGTTCTTTATGGAAAATGGGCCGCCGCCCGGTTTCATTGACAAGGGCAGTGTGTTCCGCTAAAATAAAAACGTTATGGAAGGGTGTCCGAGCGGTTGAAGGAGGCGGTCTTGAAAACCGTTAACTTCGTGAGAGGTTCATGGGTTCGAATCCCATCCCTTCCGCCATATATGCTCGCCGCAGTTTTCCGCTGCGGTGCTTTTTTTCTGAAAAGGGGTTTCTCTTGGTTATTTTTGGACGCCAAATCAATATGATGAGACAAATCCGCCGCGCTGCCGGTCTGACTATCGGTGCGATGATTTATTCAGCGGGGCTGAATCTGTTTCTTGTACCGAACAACATCATTGACGGCGGTGTGACCGGTATGTCTTTGCTTCTTTCCGAGCTGGCAGGGATTCCCTTCAGCGTACTCATCGTATTGTTGAATATCCCATTCTTTATTCTTGGTTATAAACAGCTTGGCCTGCGCCTGGCGGTGTCTTCCATGTTTGCCATCATCGTGCTTTCCTTCTGGAGCCATATCTTTGAGCAAATGGAACCGGTAACGACAGATCCGTTCTTATCTACCATTTTCGGAGGGATCATCATCGGTCTGGGTATAGGACTTGTCATTAAAAACGGGGGATCCCTCGACGGGACAGAAATTGTTGCTATTTATCTGGACAGCCGTTCCGCTTTTTCCGTAGGCGAAATTATTTTATTCTTCAATTTCTTCATTTTGGGAAGCGCCGGTTTTGTTTTTACATGGAACAGCGCCATGTATTCCCTTATTGCTTACTTTATCTGTTCCCGCATGATGGATGCCGTTTCCACGGGGCTTGATTCGTCAAAAGGCGTATTCATTATTACCACAAAGTACGACGAAGTCGCCTCGGCCATCGTAAACGATATGCATCACTCCGTCACCCGCCTTCATGGACAGGGGGGATTTCTGAAAGATGACAAAGACATTCTCTATGTGGTGATTTCAAGACTGGAAGTGACAAAGATGAAAGGCGTCGTGAAAGGCATCGACAGCGCGGCTTTCCTTTCCGTTTTTGATGTGCAGGAGGTCCAGGGCGGACGTGTGGGGAAAGGCTGGAAGCGGGAAGAAGACAGAAGCCCGTGCTGAGATTATGCAGAGGTGTTTGATTACTATAGAATTTGATGCATGCAGGAATAGAAAACTCTCTTGACATACAGTCGTGTAATCCATATAATAAATAAGTCAGTCAGCGGCTGATATAAAAGCGGATTGAAAACCGCCATAAAGAGATGGAGAGGTGTCCGAGCGGTTTAAGGTGCATGATTGGAAATCATGTTGCCGGCGAATACCGGCACGGGGGTTCGAATCCCCCTCTCTCCGCCACAAAGTCATAGCCTGTCGAATAAGACGGGCTTTTTTATTTTGTGAAAAATGGAATGTTTAAAAGTGTAAAAAGTTGTTTTTGCCCCCACTTTGCCCCCACTTTGTTTTTGCACGAAAAAAGCCGAGGCAAATTCCCGGCTTTAAAGGTATTAAATTATCTTTTTCAGTGTTTCTTTTACGCCAACCTCGAGATCCGGAATAAAGTGTCCGTATGTATCCATCGTCTGCTGAAACGTACTGTGACCAAGTCTGTGTTGGAGAGCTTTGAAATTTATACCTTCTTTCAAAAGCAACGTGGCGTGTGTATGTCGGAGGCCGTGAAAAGTAAAATCGGGTAGACCCATTGCGTTAAATGTCCGGCGGGCAATTTTTTCAATGTGGTTTCTTTTTATCGGGTTTCCTTCAGCGTCACAGAAAAGAAGGTTTTCGGGGTTGGGAGTTCCATTCATAGCTGATATGTGGTGCTGTATCAGCTTCATTGTTTCTCGATCTATGGATATTGTCCGGCGGGATGACTTGTTTTTTAAATCATATGATAGCTGTTCTTTTCCGTCCACTCTGACTACAGAGCGCATGACTTTAATAGTTCCCCGCTTAAAATCAATTCCCCATTTATAATCAAGTCCGGAGATTTCCCCCATGCGGAGCCCGGTATATGCTGCAATCCGAAAATAGAGCTTTGTCCAATCTTCAGGAAGCAGATCGAGCATTTCTTTTATTTGTGATTGCCTCAGGATAGAAACTTCTTTCCTCTCTTGTTTGGCGTGTTTTATATTTGTTAATGGGGATACTGGAATAGCCCCATCTTCTGCAGCTTGCTTTAACGCAGCATGTAGGATTGTATGCAGATTATTTACAGTTCGCGGGGATTTTTCTTTCAGTAGAGCCGCAAAATATGAACGAAACATAGCGGGCGTGAGATCAGTCAAGAGTATTCTTCCGATGCGCGCCTCTGTTATATATTTTTTAATGGTATAGTAGTAATCTCTTTTTGTGACAGGGGATATATTCGGCGTTATAGATTCAAGCCACGCCTGCATCCATTCTGACAACGTGACTTTTTGTGTGGCAAGCGGGCATTTTTCTAATAAATCAAGAAATGCAGACCGTTTATCTTTTGCTTCTTTAAGCGTTCGCCCCATAAAATAGTAACGTTTTTTGTTGATCTGGACGGTTACTTTATACCGTCCGTCTTTTCTTTTCGGCATTATAAAACAGCTCCTTTGTTGGAATGGGGCTGATTATGCTATAATATATGCGTAATCAGCCCGTGGGGGTAATATTACCATTCTGAAGAGTATATTAGCGGTACGGCTTCAGAGAACCGTCGTTATGTTGTAGCATAGCGGCGGTTTTTATGTTGTTAAATAGACTTGAATAAAAATTGACACAAACGATTTCGAACGATTTTCTGATAAATTCACACTGTTAAATATCGCATAAAACTTTCCGTACTTTTTCTTTGTATTCTTCTTCTGTAATAACGCCGCTATCTTTTAGTTCTTTCAACTGTTTAAGAAGTGCAGTAGGATCATTTGTAGTATTATTTTTTGCTGCAATCTCTTTTTCTTCATCAACTTCATTATCGCGTGGCGTTCTTGATTCTAAGAAAGCACTATGAAATTTTTGATATGTTTTTATGTCGCATTCAGCTATAAATTCTTCACCGCTTTTTAACTTTACCGCCATGCATATGTATTTTGTGCGCCCCCCATAAGAAGTCCGGCAAGGAGCCCGACGGGGCCAAGAGCAATAGCGCCAAGCGTGCTCCATCCTGCTTTTGATAGGACTTTATTTTTATTATCTTCTGTGATTTGCTCGATCAGTGCTATGTTGTTTTTTAAATCATATGTGTCTGTTCGGCGCGTGAATCCGGGCTTCGGTGCAGAAAGTTGAAGAGCGCCGAACACCGTTATCAGTGCTGTTGTTTTCGGAAGATCTCCACCTATGATTTTAAAATGTGACATGTCTTATACTCCTTTCTCTTTAAAATAATTTCATTATTTGTGTTTCTTTTTATTATATTTTTTCACTTGCCGCGAAACATGGAAACACCGAAAACTGCTCTAACAACTTTTCCGTGGATTCAATCGTTAAAAGCTGTTCATCCCGGATGCCGTCTATCATATCCGGACAATTTCGCATACATGTGTGACTAATAAGAAGAAAGGCAAATTTATTAGCTTCAAGCTCATCTTTATTTATTGATTCCTCTGTGATCACGTGTGATCCAGAAAAATCAAGTCCATCAGTATTTTGAAGCAATGTATGTCCAAGTTCATGTGCTAATATAACCTTTCGATGATTCCAGTCGAATTTTTCGTTAATCACAATTAGTCGACGGTTTTTATAAGTAAATGAAGCTCCTTGAAATGTTTCTGAATGCACATTCTCATAGTAGACCTCAATTCCAATTAGCGCTGCCAGCTTATCTGGATCATTTGTTTTATGCTCCCTGATAATATCAACAACTTTAGGCAATAGCCTTTTCACTTTCCTTTTCCCCCTTTATTTATTACTACTTGCATTAAATTTAAAAGCATTTCCTTTTCTTGTTTATTGAGATTATAGTTTCCGCCCCTAAATTTGATATTTTTCGCATTTTGGATTATTTCATCTAAGTGAATTGCATTCCTTTCTTCTTCCATTTCTTTTCTTAATTTTTCCGGATTTAGATAGTTTTTCCTGTTCATCGGAACATCAAACCCCATTAACCACACGGGGGAAACATTGAGCGCCTCCGCTAATATATCCACCTTATCTTGTTTTGCTTTATACCCTCCCTTGAGATACGTATTTATAGAGGATTTATTTATTCCGGTACGTCTATGGAGTTCTGTTTGAGTTATTTCTCGGATCTGCATAGCTTCAGAAAGTCGAATGTTGCACTTTTCATAAATTTATCCTCCTTTTTATGTTGATTAAATAATACCAGCGCTGTTCAGAAAAATCAATATGCTGTTCAGAAAAAATGAAAAATGGTGTTGATTTATCCAAAATCCAATGGTATACTTGGTTCAGGAAACCTGAAAAGAAGGAGGTGAGAATATGGGATATAATTATAATAAATTACGAGGGAAAATCCGTGAAGTTTTTGGTACTCAAGAAAAATTTGCAGTGTCCATTGGAATTAGTGTACCTGCACTTAGCCAGCGTTTAACGAATAAAACCAAATTCACGCAAGACGAGATTTTGAAATCTTGCGATTCGCTTGGCATTGATTCTGCTGACATCGCGGATTATTTTTTTACGCACGAAGTTCAGAAAAGCTGAAAAAAACGTGCATGAAAGGAGGTGATCAAAATGGAATCAAAGCTAATTGGCATGACTATTACAGAGGTCTCCAAAGCTCTCCACATCGGAGTAGAACAGCTCCGGGAGTACGCGCAGACAGACCCGACGTTCCCGTGTTTCTCGGTTGGAAATAAGTTAATCACTACCGAGGAAGCCATTCGGGAATGGGCGACCGCCCGCGCGAAAATGCGGGTCGGAATGAAAACGCAAAGTTCACAGGTCATGGAAATTATTAGAAAGTACAGGAGGGAAAGAGCATGATTGACAAAATGATAGTTTATTTATGGTTTTTTATGTCTATTATGCTGATTGTCGCAGCCGCGGAGAAAATGTCATGTCTAAATCTCTAATCACATTCATAGCAATCGTCTTCTTAGCCGGTGCCGCGGTGGATGCGAATAACATTTACAACCGGCTCTTTCCGGAAACAAAGATCGTCGAATACAGGAGAGAGGTCAGACCAGGAGATACCCTATGGACAATCTGCGGAGAGATAGCCACAGACAAAGAAGACCTACGGAAACTGGTTTATCAAGCAAAAAAAGACAACAGGATAAAGGACGTAGGAAACCTGCAGCCGGGAACCTTAGTGATTGTAAGAGTTGAGGAGGCGCGGAATGGATGACGCAGAAGAAAAAATCAGGAAAGTATCTATTCATACTCTCAGCTGGTATATCGCAGATTGGATAAATAAGAAAAAGTGTAAAAAATGCAAATTGTTAGCGTTTGACACCACCTTAAAGAAGTGGTGTGCATTAGATAATAGTGCAAATGATTGCTGGACGGAGTTTTTTGAAACTCGACAGGAAGCCATAGATTGGCTAAACAATGAAATTGAAAAAGCCGACTGATGTTTGCAGCGTCAGTCGGCAGGCGGAAAAATATGGGTAAATTTCCGCCTCTATTGTAACAAAAACAGGAGGATTAGACAAATGGACGAAGAATTACAAAAAGTAACAAATGAGTTATGTGATCTTTTTAGACCGGTGAACATAAAACTTGAAAAATGGCTATTAGAACGTAAGAAAAGTTTTATTGAGAATAATGGAAAACCCGCGAAATTGGGACTATTGGTCGGAAATGCTTATGCGGTTTATATCCTTATTGATGATCTGCTGAACAACGCTGATTGATTAATTGAGGTAAAAGCATGGAACGTGAAGTATTTAATACCTTGAAAGTGGGAGCAAAAATCAGTGAGCCAAGAGGGCATGAAGCTCCGCCAATCAAGGGGATATTGGCGGATAAGGTCGGAGAAACGGCCTTGATGAGAACGGGGTATACTCCCGGAGGGAAACCAATTCTGCGATGGTCACATTATACAAAATTAAAAAAGGAGATATAGCAATGAATACAAAAGAACCAAAAACAATAGATACTGAAGCGAAAGTAACAGATATTCAAATTATAGAACCGCAGATTCTTTCCGCGGATCTTAGCATAACAACCAACTTTGAGGATGTAAAAAACAACTTGCAGATCATCACAGAAAAGTACAAAGGGCTGGTTGTTACTGATCAAAATCAAAAGGATATGGAAAAAACGCTCCGGGAGGTGGTATCTCTCCGGACGAGTATTCAGAAGTTTGAAGTCAACGGGAAACGGAAGCTCCGCAAACCTGTTGATCAGTTTGCAGAGGCCTGTAAAGAACTTTTAAAAATTGTGAACGAAGCGGAACGACCGCTCCGGGAGCAGCTGGACGCTTACGAAGCTAAACGGCAGGAAGGCGTAACAAAAGTCATTCTGCACAAGTATGAAGAAATGGCGTTTGATGCGGGAATCCGTGAAGAGTTCCGCTCTTGCGAGATTCTGTCCAAATGGATGAATAAGACAGCAAAATTGAAGGATACCTATGAAGATATCGCTCGCTTAGTATCCGAACAGGCGACTGCGCAGAAACAGCATGATGATCTCAAAGAACTCCGCAATTCCCGCCGTGAGCTGGCACTTCTACAGATAGAGAAAGCCAATAGAGACTATGCTTTGGCGACGCCCATTACGGAAGATTTCCTGACAGACGAGCTGCTGGACACATCAGCCGAAATCATTAAAAACACAATCAATGAGGAAGCGCTGCGCCGCCATGAGATGGATGAGAATGCAAGGCAGGTATCCTCGCCCGCTGTTTCAGCTCCACCGCCGGCGGCCAAGCCTCCTGTGGTACCGATGCCGCAGGTTGAACCCGGCGTGTCATGGCCTAAGGTAATGACGGTCACAATCACACTTAACAGTTCATTTGACTATCAGGCAGTAGAAAACGCATTAAGCAGTCTTCCGCCGCAGATTCGATGGAATTCCGATATAAAGGAGATATAACCATGGCAATTGAATTTAAAAAAGCACAGCGATCCAAGGCTAAGCTCAGGCTGGCTATTGCGGGTCCCTCGGGAGCGGGGAAAACGTATTCGGCGCTTCTGATTGCGTCAGGAATTGTCCCTCTGGAAAAGGTGGCGGTCATTGATACGGAATCAGGATCTGCAGATTTGTATGCAGATTTAGGCGGATATTCCACGGTGGCGATTAATCCGCCGTACAGCCCGCAAAAATATATTGAAGCCATCCACGCGGCAGAAGCGGCAGGATTTGAGCTTATCATCATTGACAGCCTGTCACACGCATGGAGTGGAGAAGGGGGACTGCTTGACCAGCAGGGGAAAGCGGCAGACAGCAAGTACAAAGGAAACAGCTGGGCGGCATGGCGTGAAATTACGCCGCTTCACAACCAGCTGGTAGAGACCATGCTGCATACGCCACTCCATGTCATTGTCACCATGCGAAGCAAGACGGAATATATACAGACCGATGTAAATGGAAGGAAACAGATCCAGAAGGTCGGTATGGCACCTATCCAACGTGACGGTATTGAGTACGAATTTACCACTGTCTTTGACTTATCACAGAACCATACGGCCACGGTCAGTAAGGATAGGACAAAGCTGTTTGATGGGCAGTATTTCACTCCTACGGCTGATTGTGGCAAGGCACTCCTGCAATGGCTTAATGCAGGTGCTCCGGTTACGGAACCCGCGCCTGTTATCCGTCAGGCCGCAACGCCGACAGTTAATCAAATTCCTGTAAATGCTGATGCCGGCAAACAGCAAGACAAAACACACCGCCAGCGTCTGGAACGGATCTGGAAACAACTCGGCTGGGATAAAACACAACCGCTGGATAGTTACATGACTGCCCGGATGCAGACCCTTTACGGGAAAGACGCCACAGCAGCCAAAGCGCAGGAAACGGACTGGGAATCGGCGGATAGAGAAATCACAAACTATCTGATTGAACAGAATCAAATGAAAATCGCAGAAGTTTTTCCGGGAGAACCGATATTAGAAAAGGACGAGATTCCATTTTAAGAAAGGAGAAAAATCATGATTACATCAACACTTTACGGCAGACTTACGAAGGATCCGGAGCAAATGCAGCCGAATAACGGAGGGGAATCGTATGTACGATTTTCCATGGCGGTAGAAACGGGACGCAAAGATCAGGACGGGAACCGGATTGCCCAATTTATTAACATCTCTGTGTTCGGTAAACAAGGAGATGTTATCCAGCAGTATTTCAACAAAGGAAATCGTATCGTTTGCCATGTAAGAAATCTGGAAGCCAGAGCGTATGCTGATCAGTCGGGGCAGCCGCGAGCCAGCCTGCAGGCAGTTTTAACAGGAATTGAATTTGTGGAAACAAGGGCAGATCAGAACCGGCAGGAGGAAAACACCGGTCCTTTTGCTCGATTTGGCACACCGCAGGCGGCGCCTGCTTACGGTGCGGCCACAGGAACTACTCCTGCGCCGCAGACGCTTCCGGGGATGCAGACAGAAAATCCGGTGCCTGCCCCTTGGGATATATAAGGGGAGGTATTGAGCGATGGAAGAAATTAAGAGAAATTCGTTGCCGAAGCTGGAGTGCGGGATGGCCTACTTGGCCCATCCCTACGCTCCCTACACTCCCATCACTAAAAATCCGAAAACATTTGCGAAAGTATTTGTGGGAGAAATTAAGGAGGCTAATGTAGAGGAAACAGGAGACATCGCGTATGAAATCATCAAGAAATACCCCAACCTGACGATCATTTCTCCTCTCCATGCGTATTCATTCTTGGAAGGAAAAGATATGGAAGAAACGGAAATACTCAAGTATGATTTCAGGCTTCTTAACAACTGCACTCTACTGATTTTGTCCGGGTTATGGCGGCAGAGCTGCGGATGCATGTCTGAATACGGCTATGCGAAAGCAAGGGGAATCCGGATCTATGAGTATGTAGACGGGACTCTGTATCCGCCGGAATGAGTAAATTTCGTTATAAACCTTTAAAGGGGGTGATAACGTGGGGCGCCAACTTAAACAAGGGTTGGACTATCTCACACTGGATGTTGATTTCTTTGAAAGCGTAAAGGTCCGGAAGATAAAAAAGGACTGTGGCAATCAATCAATACCGATACTGATCGCGTTGCTCTGTAATATTTTTCGAGAAGAGGGGTATTACGTGAAATACGATAACGATCTGGCATTCCTCATAGCTGAGCAATTCGGCGTGAGCGAGGGTGCAGTAGAGGATACCGTTCGAAAGGCGGTTTCAGTTGAGTTTTTTGACAGCCACATGTTTCAGAAGTACGGAATTCTCACTTCACACGGTATTCAGCAGCGCTACTTTGATGCAGTAGCCCGTCTGAAAAGAAAGTCGGTGAAGGTCACAGGGGATTTTCTATGCAAAAATATTTCCCCTGGAATAAATACCGATTTCCTCCGTGATAAATCGAATAACCTCTGGAATAAATCCGACAAGGTAGAGGAAGAGGTAGAGGTAGAGGAAGAGGTAGAGGTAGAGGAAGAGGTAGAGGAAGAGGACAAAGCGTCTTCTCCGAAAACTGAAATCATCAAAGCATTTTCTTCCTCTTCTCCCGGACTGGAGAAATCAATCAAAAAGTGGATGGACATGAGGAAACAGAGGAAAGCTTCTGTATCACCGACGGCTCTTAAAAAGAATTTGACACAACTCAAGAAGTTATCAAACGGGAATATAGAGGACGCTGTTCTCATTGTAGAGCAATCAATAGAAAATCAATGGCTCGGATTCTGGCCGCTTAAAAAACATAAGCGCAAAAAGTCGGAAGGAAGCTATGGACATATCGCTTCTCTGGAAGAGTGGAAAGGTATCAAAGACGGATGGTGACAATGGAACGAATCGGACGGGATATGGATGATCTCCGGGAAAAAATGGAGACATTTATCAAAAACAATGGCCGCTTAAATGAGCAAAATACAAAGACGGAAGCGGAAGAGGCGGCAGAAGAAAGAAAAAAATGGACAAATCGGCTGTATAAAGCCGGAATAGGCAGGCGGTACCATGCCTGCACGTTTCAGAACATTGAAAGAAAAGGATTACCGGATTCCAAACTGCTGAAAAACCACTATGCAATTGCGAAAGATTACGCTAAGAATTTCAAAACACATAAGGCAAAAGGGCAAGGGCTTATATTCGCCGGACCGGTAGGACGCATGAAGACAACAATGGCGGTGGCCATAGCGCAGGAGATCATGAAAGATTACAATCGGGCGTATTTCATCACGATGCCGGAATTGATGGACAGTCTTCTACAGAATAATCTTTCACAAGAAGTCCGGACGCGTACAAAAGAAACGGATCTGCTGATTCTTGATGACATGGGTGCAGAGTATCAAAACGATTGGGTGCTGAATGCGGTCGATGCAATTATTTCAAAACGGTACAACGAACTCCTGCCGGTAATTATTACGACAAATAAGACGCCGGAAGAAATGAATCAGAGGTACATGGCACGGATTTTTGACAGGCTAAAGCATGCGAACAGGTTACTTATAGAAGCAGGAGAAAGCCTGCGGAAAAATGAGGTTTGAGAAAGGGGCAACAAATGGGAAGTAATCGATTCATGGTCATATCGGAAGAAAACGGGATCATAGCAATGAACCCGTCGTATGTTGAACAGAAAGGGAAAGCCCTCATTATCTACATGCCGGGGACGTACAAACAGCTTGAGCTGGAATACGAAACGGAAGAAGAGGCGAGAAGCGTTTTTGACGATATCAGGAGCGCTTATGAATCAGGGAGAATAGACGTTTATATCTGAAAAGGAGAATGAAAAATGCCAAACATGAACAATTGTCAGATTTGCGGAAATCTTGTCCGCGATCCTGAAATCAAGAACACATCATCCGGGAAAGCGGTAGCAACGATGACGGTGGCGGTTAACCGGTATTTTGTCAATCAGAACGGAGAAAAACAGGAATTTACGGATTATGTACGAGTAAAAGCGTGGCCGCCGTGGGCAGAAGCCATCGGAAACCAGCTGCAGAAAGGGATGCCGGTATTTGTCGAAGGGCGATACAGTAATTACTCTTACGGCAAGGATGGGGACAAGAAATACATGACGGAGATTGTAGCTGAGTTTGTTGCCTGCCCTTTGAATATTAAGAAAGCACAGGGGACAGGAACAGGCGATTTTGAACAGTTCGGAACAGCGCAGAGTGAACTGCCGCCGCAGAATGATGATTTACCGTTTTAAGGGGGAAGAGAAATGGATACAGCGTTGGATGCAGCAAGTGTCGTATTGTTTGTTGTTCTGATCATGTACGCAGCCATCAAGCTTGACGAAGCGGCAAGAAAGCTGCGCAATGAAGAAGAGCGGATTTACGGTTCCCGGAGGAAGAAATGAATAAAAGAAGCTATAGAATGACTTATCAAGATAGCGGTTCAAGAGATATCTGCTTCTGCAGCGCGGAAGACTGCAAGACAGAGTGCAGGCGAAACAGGCAATTACCGTTTTTCAAAGACTGGATCAACTATTGCAAAGAAAAAGCCTACCCGGTTAGATACAGTGTAAGTGATTTTCAGAAAAAATGTAGTGATTACAATGGTGGTGGAGAATTATGAGACTACTTATTCCGGGACGGCTCCCCTGTATGAATGACTTGATCGCTGCTAACCGGCTGAACAAATACGCGGGGGCGGGTGTCAAGAAGAAAACGCAGAGACAAATTATTCTGATTCTGCAGCCGCAAGTGCAAGGACAAAGGTTTACCGAAAAAGTAAATATCCGCATTGAGTATTACGAAAAGGATATGCGCCGGGATGAAGATAATGTGATGAGTGCCGCAAAGTTTATCTTGGACGCAATGCAGGATATAGGGTTTATCCAAAACGACAGCAGGAAATACGTGCACTTGACGCAGGAAGTATTTACCGATCGGGATAATCCGAGGATTGAAATAGAGGTGAATGAAGCATGAGCAGAGGAACAGAAGAAGCGGTAATTCAGCAATCGATAGCGGCACATTTTGGAGAAAAGAATATTGTAATACCGAACGTTAGCTTTGCGAGAATATCGTGTAGAATCCCTAAATATAAAGATGGGAAGGATATTGTATATGAATACCCGTTCAAGGGAGTTCGTCATGAAGCAGATTTGATATGGATAAACGACAATGACTATCTGACAGAAGTGGAAATTAAGACAAGTTATAGCGACTTTTTAGCAGATTTCAAAAAGAAAGAAAAACACCTGACAAAATATACACGAGCTGTCTACTATGCATTTCCGTGGGATATGTACAAAGAAAATGAGGAGAAAATCAAAAAGGTGCTGGTCGAAAAATTCCCAGAATCAGGAGTAATTATTATTGGGATGGGGGGACTTGCAGTAAGTGTGATAAAGAATGTTGAATATTTTAATGCCGAAAAAATCCCAATTGAAGTAAAAATCGGGCTAATGAGAATCGGATGTCAAAAATGGTGGAGGAGAAAATAAAACGCAGAGGTGAAATGAAACATGAAAATTTTGGATGCCTGCTGTGGCGGAAAAATGTTTTGGTATGAAAAAGATTTGGATTTTGTGGATTTTCAGGACAATCGGGAGCTGCAAACGGAGTTATGCGACGGACGGATATTCAGTGTAGAGCCTGATTTTATCGGGGATATTACTCAGATGGATATACCCGATAAAAGTTATGACATGGTAGTATTTGACCCGCCGCACTTGAAAAATGGCGGAGATACGGGGTGGATCATTCTAAAGTACGGAAGGTTGCCGTCCGAATGGCTGCCGTGGATAGAACGAGCTTTCAAGGAATGTTTCCGTGTTCTGAAAAATGACGGAGTACTTGTCTTCAAGTGGAATAGTGAACAGATACCGTTTGCAGAAGTCGTGAAATTATCGCCGTATAAGCCGATTTTTGGGGATAAAAGAGCGAAAACAAGGTGGACGGTATTTGTGAAAAATTCTTCACTAAAGACAGGAGAGAATTAACAAAATGGGAATGACGTTCATAGACTTTTTTGCCGGTATTGGCGGATTTCATAGCGGCTTTGAGAAAGCGGGCATGAAATGTATCGGCTGGTGCGAGTTTGATAAATATGCACAAAAAAGTTATAGAGCAATTTATGATACGGAGGGACTGTGGTTTAAAGATGATGTACGAAAAGTGCGAGGATGGGAACTTCCAAGGGCTACTATTTGGACGTTCGGATTTCCATGTCAAGATGTCAGTATCGCAGGAAAACAAAAAGGAATCAAGCGAGGAACGCGGAGCGGATTATTTTTTGAGATTATGCGGCTCATTGATGAAGCGGAAGAAAATAAACCCCGATGGCTTATCGCTGAAAACGTTAAAAATCTGCTCTCTATTGAGGGGGGGTGGGGATTCTTCACAGTGCTCTCTGAAATGGAAGCATGAGGGTACAGTATCGAGTGGAAAGTGTACAACTCAAAAGACTACGGAGTACCTCAAAACCGGGAGCGGGTATACATTAATATAGCCAACGTGGAGTTGTATACGCCGACGGCGGCAATATTGGAAGTTTGACGGCCACGGATTATAAAAGCCCGCCAAAGGTCATGGAAAAGAAGTTTACCGGCTTGTCAAATGCAGCTGGGAAAAGCGGAGTGTGCGCGGTGCTCACCCCAGACAGAATTAACAAAAGGCAGAACGGGCGTCGAATAAAAGAAGACGGAGAACCGGCATTTACCATTACCACAGAAGACAGGCACGGCGTTATGCTGAATGATGGGAATATGTGCTATATTCGGAAATTAACACCAAAAGAATGCTGGAGGTTGCAAGGGTTTACAGATGAACAATTTGATAAAGCACAGTCAGTAAACAGTAATTCACAGTTGTATAAGCAGGCGGGTAATGCTGTTACAGTGAATGTGACTTATGAGATAGGGAAACATATCATGGGCTTTGAAAAAAATGGTGGAGATGAAGCATGAAGAAATTAAGAGTTTATATCGAAACTGGCTATGCAGGATGTAATTCCGTTGATGAAATAAAGATTGATGAAAGCTGGACGAAAGAGGATATTGAAGAAGCCGCAAGCGACATATTTTTTAATCAATGCAATTATTCTTATGAGGTTGTAGACGAATAGAGGATGGTAGATTGAAATGAATAAAATTGGCATAGTAGATGGGGAATTGTATTTTTATATCCACCGTGATGGAAGGATAAGCAAGGCGAGATATTTTAGAGATCTGACGTTTGATTGTCTCAACCGATGTACTGGAAACTGTTTCAGAACAGAAAAAGAAGCAGAAGCAAATAGAGGGAGAATCATGAAAATTCTGAAAGGAGAAAATGATGAATAACGGAATGCGACCGGGCATTTTTCATAACCCGGATCCGACGTACGAAAAAACGAAAACAAATTTAAATCGTGAATCAAAACGGGTACGCGGTGATATCGAAGCGTTTTTTGAAGAAATTCGGCGATGCAGAAAACATATTGACTCTTTGAATCAATACCGCCAGCAATACGAGATGGATCTGTTTTCACTCAAGGGTTGTAGATACGATAAGGAGCCGGTCGACGGCGGCGTGTCTTCCGATTTATCGGATATCGTTATTGCGTTCGAACAGAAGATGGCACAGGCAGAAGAATTGCGGATAAAAGAGCTCAACAGATACGGTGACATGATTACAAAGGGATTTAGGCTGCTTGCTTTGTTATCTGACCCGGAGAAAAAATCAATCATGATTGACAGGTATTTCATGAATATTCTTTGGGAGAAAATTGCACTGGATCATCATTTTGACAAAAGGACATGCTTGCGGATGAGAGACAGAGCAATTCAAGAAATTTCTCAAAAGATGAAAGTTGTCACTAAATGTCACTTTTAGATGTGGTATTATGATAGTGTGAAAATATCGCGAGATACTTTCCTCCTCAATTTGAAAAGCACATGCCACTCCCCGGCGTGTGCTTTTCGTTTGTCCGAGGGAAAGGAGGTGGTGGCGTGACACCGAGGCAGGAGAAATTTTGTGTCGAATATTTAATAGACTTAAATGCAACGCAAGCGGCTATACGAGCCGGATACAGTGATAAAACAGCATATTCAATGGGACAAAGGCTGTTGAAAAATGTTGAAATAAAAAGCCGTATTAAGAAAATGCGCGATGAATACTATGATAAAACGATCATGTCGGCAAAAGAAGTCGAGTATCTGCTGTCTAAAGCAGGCAGGGGCGAACTCAAAGAAGAGGTTGTCGTCGTCGAAGGCTTGGGCGACGGCGTTAGTGCAGCACAAATTATCAAAAAGCATTTATCTGCGAAAGACCGTATAAAAGCACTGGAACTCATGGGGAAACGCCACCACCTGTTCGAAGATCAGAACGTTAAGACCGGAGAAGAAGAGGTGCAAATCATCGATGATACAAATTAAACTCAGCGATAAAATGGCGCCTTCGTTTTTCTCTGTACATAAAGACATCAAGCAGCATGGTCACACGCATTATGTGTTGGCGGGCGGCCGCGGAAGTACGAAGTCTTCTTATATATCGCTTGAAATTCCACTGCTGCTTATGCAGAACCCGGAATGCCACGCGGTTATTTTGCGAAAAGTCGCAAACACACTCAGAAACTCTGTCTATACACAGATGGAGTGGGCGTTAGATGCTTTGCGCATATCGGATAAATGGAAAATGACGGTTAGTCCGATGGAGATGGTCAGAAAGGCGACGGGGCAGAAGATTTTGTTCTTTGGTGTCGACGATAAAGCGAAAATCAAGTCTATCAAGCTGCCGTTTGGTTATGTCGGTGTGGTCTGGTATGAGGAACTTGATCAGTTTGCCGGCATGGAAGAAATTCGCAATCTGAATCAGTCGCTTATGCGCGGAGGATCTAAATTCTGGTGCTTCTCTTCTTACAATCCGCCGAAATCGGCGAACAACTGGGTTAATGAGGAAATGCTGCTTGATGAACAGGATAGACTTGTCCATCGTTCAGATTACTTAAGCGTTAATCCGGATTGGTTAGGCCCGCAATTTATCTACGAAGCCAACAAGCTCAAAGCAAAAAATGAAACCACATACCGACATGAGTATCTTGGTGAAATCACGGGTACCGGCGGAGCTGTTTTTGAAAATGTTATAGAGAAGCGGATTACCGATGAAGAAATACGGCAGTTTGACCGCAGGCGCTACGGTTTGGATTTTGGCTTTGCGGTAGACCCGTTGGCTTTTATTTCTATGCACTACGATGTGAAACGAGAAATTTTGTATATTTTTGATGAAATTTACCAGCCGAAGCTGACGAACAGGCAGGCGGCGGTAAAAATAAAAAAGAAAATTACAGAAACGGCATTAATTCGCGCGGACAGCGCGGAGCCAAAGTCAATTAAAGAGTTAAACGAATTGGGATTAAGAGTGATGGCAGCTAAAAAAGGCCCCGATAGTGTCGAGTTTGGGATTCGATGGCTACAGGGGCTTTCGTCTATTGTCATAGATAAAAAGCGCTGTCCGAATGCGTATAAAGAATTTGTGACATACGAATACGAGACAACGCGCGATGGACAGTACATCAGCGCTTATCCGGATAAAAACAATCATGCAATAGACGCCGTCCGATACGGCTGCGAAGATTTAATGCCCGCGCGGTTCAAGGTTAAAGCTGTGCGGAGTAATTTATATTGAGGTGACAAATGGATAAATACAGTCTTTTGACAGACGCATATTTCGGAACCGGACTTTTCGAGAACGGAGCCGGGCTCAGGCAACATCCGCGGGAAGACCCGGCAAACTATAAAGACCGACAGGGGCTCGCTTACTACTTGAATTACACCGGGCCGATTGTCAATGCTGCAGTAGATCCGATATTTAAAAACGATATCAAGCGTGATTATAACGGTTCTACATTGTTTCAAGCATTTCTTGATGACTGTGACCGAACCGGTACGGATTATCAGGATTTTTGTAAATCGGCGGCGTTGCAAGCAAAATTATACGGCGTCGCATATATTGTTGTAGATAACAGTGACGAGCTGGCAGAACGGCGAAGCGACGCTGTCGCAGGACGTAAACTACCATTTTTGAAAATTGTTACACCCGCGCAGATTAAAAATTGGGCAATTGACCGATACGGCCGTTTAACGATGTTTCAGTACACCGAGACATCACAGGTCGGAGCGAACGCGAAAAACACAGAGACGTATACGTGGACACAAGACTCGTGGGCAATCGGGAATGGCGACGGCAAAACGACAGGTAATCACAATATAGGTTGTGTTCCGGTCGTGCAGTGGCTTGCAAGAAACACGGACAGGAAAATCATTAAACCGCCGTCGGAGTATTTATCGGTAGCACAGGCGAATTACTTCTTGTATCAACTCTGCAGCTGGCATACGCAGCTTCTACGTGATCAGGCTTTCGGCATTCTGACAATGCCGGACGACGGAACTGGAGAAGTAACGGTCGGTACGAATAACGCACTCATTTACCCGGCTGACGCGTCACATACTCCCGATTTCATAGCGCCGCCCGCGGCACCCGCAGAAATGTTGACGGAACAGATGGACAGGATCATAAAAGAAATGTTCCGCATGTCCGGTCTGGATTCGGTCATCGGCGTACAAAGTGATAAGAGTAAATCAGGCGTGGCTAAGCAGTGGGATTTTGAGAAAACGAATAAGCGGTTGGCAGATTTTGCGGTACGATGCGAGGATGCCGACGAAGCCATCGTTAAATTATTTGAGATGTGGTCAGGTGAGACGGTCGATTACAACTGCGAATATCCGCGTGACTTTAAGATTAATGATGTTGTTGATTCTCTGTCTAATGCTGCCGCAGCACTTGATCTGGGATTTGACAGCCCGACGTACAAGCTGGAAGTCTTGAAAAAAGTATTGGAAGCGTACATGCCGAATCTGCCGCCGGAAACCTACGACAAAATGATTGAAGAGGTCGCGGCCGCTATCGAAGAAAGTAAACAGAACAGCGCATTTGAAGACGGTGATGTAGATGATCCTGACCGAAACGGACAAAACGATTAAAGCTTTTGAAGAAGAAATAAAGCGACTGCTAAAAGCTGGAAAAACACCGAAACAGGCCGTTAATGAAGCTTACAAGCTGTATCCCGTCATGAAAGCCATGCAGAATGAGATAGAACCGCAGTTAATCGGCGAAATGAAAAGAGGCGGCGCAGTCGGCGTTGCTAAACCGTTATTAAAAAAAGCGTCTACTGCAGTATGGGCGGCGGACGGCTTAACATTGTCAAAAAGAACAACGCATGGTGCAAAAGAAGTTACAAAGCAAGCCGCCTCGGTTATCGCCGAAGCGGTAAAGAAAGGACAGACTATACAGAAAGCGGCTCTTGCACTTTTTGATGGCTACGGCTATGGACACACACTGTCCGAACAAGATATCCCTGATTTTTTAAAGCGGCTGACGCAAATTGCAAAAGCAAAAGACTATGGCGGCGCAGAGTTTCATAAAACGATGCGGGCGGTGGAACGAAACCTGAAGAAGCTGAATGTGCAAGGGCTGAAAGCCGCGTACACGCAAGTAAAGAATGCCGTACTGTCAGGAAATGAAAAACGCATTGAAAAAGCAGTCTATACAGCGACGCAGGAACGCACGCGGTACTTTGCACGACGTATCGCCCGAACCGAGATGGCAAGAGCATATAATGACGGTTTTATGTCAAAATGGGCAAACGATGAGGATTGTGTAGCATTCAGATGGAAGATGTCTACTGCGCATCCGTTTTGCGACATCTGCGACATGTACGCCGAAGCCGACTTATACGGTATGGGGCCCGGTATTTTTCCGAAAGATAAAGTGCCGACTCTTCCTGTTCATCCAAACTGCATGTGTCACCTGCGACCGGTAATGACAGGATCTAAGCTGTTGAAAAGCGAAACGCCGCACGCAAGAATAGAAGAGGGAGGCAGCGAATGGTTGAATAAACAGACACTGCCGAACAGACAAAGAATACTCGGCGTATACGGCGAGAAAGACGTCAAAGCTGGGCGAAGCTGGACAGAAAAAGCACGCGGATACAACGGCGAAAAGATGAAAAGCAGAATTGAAAAGAGAGGGGGAATTACAGATGTAACTAAGGATTATATTGCTAACGGAGTTGACACTAAAGGGACTATCGTCATTGATGATGGTTGTAGAGTGAACTTGCATAGTGATGAAGTTAAAGTGGCAATGATTCTAAAGCGAACCATAGGCGGTAATATTCGAATTGTGGATGAACGCATAAATTACCCACAAAAAAGCCCGGATTATATCTGGGACGGTAAAAGCTGGGATTTGAAAACTATTTCTTCAGAAAAGGCTGCGGATAGTGCGATACGACACGGGCTAAAACAAATTGAAAAAATGCCGGGAGGGATTATTCTATATCTAAAAAATGACGATATTGATAAGCACAGACTTTTAGAAATTATACAATCAAGACTATGTCGAAGCGCAGAGTTTGATATCGATGTAATACTACTGAAAAAAGAGGATGTTTATCAAGTGCTGCAATACAAAAAGAAATAAGCGACTTGATGATCCCCCGCCAATATGGGCGGAGGTTCAAGCCGCTTGTTTCTTTATTAAAAGTATAAGAGATAATGACAAAAAAGTCAAATTCGCACGAAGTTGAGCGCTTTTTTTATTTCGGAAAGGAGGTTTCTATGTTTTGGTTGACACAAGGGGTACTTTTGGTTATGAAAGTATCAGGCTTATTTCCCGGTATGACTTGGTGGATGGCATTTATCCCCGTTTTAGGGATAGGAGCACTTTGGTGTTTTTGTGTAATGTTGGCGTTGATATTTAAATTACTGGAAAAGAAAGGAATCATTTAATCAGGTGGTATGTATTGCCTTTTCGCGGGACAGGGGCCCGTCCGTAGGCGTTAAAGAACGGTCTTTTTTGTTGGGACAGGAGCCCATTATTACAGTACACAGGAGGTACTTATTATGACATTGGCAGAATTGTATGAAGCGTTAAGCAAATTGGAAAATGGCGCGGAGATGGTATCTACCATCAAAGCAGAGATTTCCCGATTAAATGGCGAATCCGCGAAGTTCCGCACATCTAAAAACGAAGCTGACGCGAAAATCACCGAACTTACCGCAAAGGTGGAAGAACTTGAGGCGAAAGGTACAGGAGACCAAACCGCCGCCGAGAAAATGCAGAAACAGCTGGACGAATTGAACAAGAAGTACGAAGCAGCTGAAAACGCCCGCAAGGAAGAGCAAGCTAAGCGGGTACAGGCTGACATTATGCAGCAGACCGTAGCAGCTCTCACAAAAGGCAACGCAGCTAATCCATCGGAAATCGCAAAAATCTTGGTTAGTTCTATCAAAGCGGACGAGGACGGTACTTATAAATTCACGAATGCCAAGAATGAATCAGTCTCTATTGAAGACGGTGCCGCAGGCTGGCTGAAAGATAATGCGTGGGCGGTAAAAGACACGCAGAATCCCGGAAGCGGCGGAGGTAACGGCGGAAGTGGGAGACAATCACAGCCGCAGGGACTGCATGCAGCAGTTGCGGCAGCATTAAACAAGTAATTTTTTAAAGAAAAAAGAGGTAAAAACACATGCCAGTAACATTAGCAGAAGCAAAACTCAACGTACTGGATGATCTTCAAGCGATGACCATCGATGAGTACGCAAAATCCAATTTTATCTGGAACCATATTATTTTTGATGACGTAGTATCCCCCGTGGGCGGCGGAGCTACGCTGACCTACTCATACAACCGCGTGAAAACACAGCCGAAAGCTGACTTCCGAGCCGTTAACGAAGAGTACACCGCACAGGAAGCCGAAAAAGAACAGAAATCCGTCAATCTGGCGATTTTCGGCGGCTCGTACAAAGTAGACCGCGTCATTGCGAAGATGGGCGGTGTCGAGAATGAGGTAACTTTCCAAATGCAACAGAAAATCAAAGCTGCGTCCGCACTTTGGAACGATACCGTTATCAATGGCGACACCGGAACGAACAACAAAGCATTTGACGGGCTTGAAAAAGCGCTGACCGGGTCTTCTACGGAATACAAACCCGCAGCGGCAATCGACTTGTCTTCCGGGTCTGCTATTGACAGCAACTATAGGACATTCCTCGACACTCTCGATGAATGCTTAGGACTAATGGATGGCGAGCCGTCCGCGCTTCTCATGAATGCGGCACTCTACACGAAATTTAAAGCCGTCGCTCGTCGTGCGGTAGCTTATACAGAAACGAAGGATGATTTCGGGCGCCCTGTACTCACTTATAACGGCATTCCGATTGTCAATCTCGGCGCAAAATCCGGGTCTAATGATCCCGTTGTGCCGATTGATACGGCCAAGGGCACAACGTCTCTCTACGCAGTACGCTTCGGCATTAACGGATTCCATGCTGTTTCGATGGCGGGTGTAGCTCCGGTGCAGACATGGCTGCCTGATTTCAAGACATCTGGGGCAGTAAAGTCGGGCGAAGTGGAAATGGTGGCCGCAGTTGCGCTGAAAGCGACGAAAGCGGCTGCAGTTCTTAGAAATATCAAAGTTAAATAAGGGAGGTACAAGATGGCACAGATTATAGCGCCGAATAAAGATTATAACGGTGAAAGCGCTTCTGTGACATTCGTTAGGGGCGTCGGAGAAACTTCCGACGCTTACTTAATCGAGTGGTTTAAGGAGCACGGATATACCGTTATTGAAGATGAGGTTGCAGAAGTACAGCCGGTAACTCCCGAAGAGGCCCCCGCAGCCGACGTTGGAGCCGAGGAACAGTCCGAGGAAACACAGGAGAAGCCGAAAAGGACGCGTTCCTCAAGAGCCAAAGCTGCTGATGAGGAATGAGTACCGCGGATATCTTCAAGAGGCGGCTAAGGCAGGCGGTCAAAGAGAGCACTTTGACGGTAGCGGAGTACGCACAGGATAATCACAGGTTTAAATCAAGAACTGGACAGCTTGAAAGAGCGGTTAACACGAGAATGTTAAATGATTTATCCGGCGAGGTGTTTATCGATAATGGCATAGCCGCTTATGCAGGATTTGTACATAACGGTAGTGCTCCGCACCGAATCGTGCCAAATGGGAAAAAAGCACTGCGGTGGGTGAAGAACGGCGCTTTTCAATTTGCCCGAGTGGTAAATCACCCGGGATATAAAGGTGATCCGTTCTTATACACCGCGGCAGATGACAAAAAAAGAGAGGTACTGAATACTTTTGACCGTTATGCCGAACTGGCAAAAGAAGATATCGCGACGGAATTGGTAAAGGGGTGACACATGGCTGAATTTGTAAAAGAATCCGACATTGCCGATGAGGTTTTGCGCGGGCGCGTGACTGCAGAACAGATCACAGGAGCAAACGAACACATGAACAGGCTGGCAGCTGTTTACGGTGTTTTGAATGCCGTGGCGCGTCCTTTGACTAAGAGGCTTGCGGTGTTGATTGCCTGCCGTGATTGCTGCCTTTCTCTTGTCGGTACGGATCCTACTGTTGCAATAGACGGAAATCGGCAAGATGACGTTTATGAGCGGAAATATAAGCTTTATCGGCAGCAGGCGGAAGATATCACAAAGATGTTGACGCGGGCAGATTTTATGAAAGAAACGGATACCGATGAGGAAGGAGAGCGGGGGGCATGGACACGTACAGTGAAAATCAGTCGAGCTTGAGAGAAATAACAAAAGCACTGAAAGATTATCTGAAAAAAACATTTCCGAATATCGATTGGTCTTTTGAATTGAACGGGCCCGTCACTCCCGTCAAACCCTCGGGAACGGTTACCGCTGATGAGGTTAGCTTTGAAAGTCCGACAAAAGGCGGTGAATACGCTGCCATAGAATACAGTATCTATCTTATTGTTCCGGATTCCAAAACGGTAAAGATTGATGAGCTGTCTATGCGAGTGCGTGAATCGTTGTTAGATAATTTTGATCTTAATGGTACGGTGCAGAATAGCACTGTTAAAAAGATTGTTTTCGGAACGGCACCCGGCGTGAGAGGCAATGCCGGGGCCGCAATTTTGAAATATGAAGTAAACGAATGGTTATAAAGAAAGGAAGAATGAAATATGGCTGGAAAAGTAAGAGTAACACGAAGCGCGAGTGCCGGTAAAATCCAGGGTAAAGATGTCCTTGCGTATTTGAACTACGGAACTGGTGCAACAGAAGCACTGCCGCAGTGGTCTTTGTTTGGCGGACAGACTACTGCTGATTTATCTATGAGTGCCGATGAAATCGACGCAAATAGTAAAGATTCAGGCGGCTGGGGTGAAAGCTACGCCGGGATTAGATCTACTGAACTTTCTCTTGAATGTATCGCAACAAAAGCCGATGAAGCTTATGCTGCGTTGAAAGATGCATTTATTAAGAGCGAGGTGGTGGATATCTGCAGATATTTCACGACAGACGGTAATGCAGAACGAAACTGGTATTCTATTACCGATATTTCTGACACCACGCCACACGATGACATGGTTACATTCACAATCAAACTAAAGGGTATCGGTGCGCCGACTTTCTACGAAAAAGTTACGAAGATTGCAGATGTAAAAGGCGTAATGACCGGTGCTACTGTAACAATTGGAGGATAATATGAGACTTGACCGAATTACACGGAAAGTCTGGTTTAAGGTCGGGGAGAGCGAACACGCTCTCCTTTTCACTTTATCCGGACTTGAACAGCTGGAAGCAAGAATGCCGGGCGGTTTTTTGGCTACGATTACAAATCAGCCGATTCCGACTTTGAGTGTTTTGATTGATGCATTTTGGATCGGATTAAAGTGCGCTGGAGAAATCATGGATCGCGCAGAAGCGCAGAATCTCATGATGGGGTATATGCGTGAAGCAGGTCTTGATGAAACAATCAAGCTTTACACCGCTGCTATTGCTGCCTGCGGAATATTAGGCCCCGCGGGAACAAAAAACTTACTTGAAACGCTGGGAATTGATGACGTCGATATTGGTGAGAATACACCAAAAAACGAGAAACTGGCGAAACAGAAGAAATAAAAACGCTTGCGGATTATTTCTTAGCTGTTTTGCCGGTATGCTACGGCGAATTGAAGATGACATCAGCAGAAATCGGAGGTGCTACTCCACATGAAATTAACATGCGAGCAAACGGATATGCCCGCCGTGTGAATAACAAAAAAATCTTTGTCGGATCGCTACTGACGGTTCCGATTATCAACGGCGGCACCCGGGCACCGAAACGTCCGATTACTGTAAAAAAATTATTTCCTGATGTCTTTGGAAAAAAGGCGACAAATGCAGATATCGAAAGAGCGATTAAATTAGTGAAACGAGCAGAAAGGGGGGATTTCGATGGCAAATCATGATATAAAAGTGACTATTTCTGCAGATGGCGGACGGGCTGTCAGAGAAACGGACAAGGTCAAAAGCGCGCTGCAGAGTGTATCTAAAGTTAAAGCGTCCAACAGTTCAATGAATGATTTAGCGGCTGGTGCTAAAAATGCCGACAAAGAGGTACAAAAGCTTAACAAGGATGTAGGATCCATTCCGGGAACTCTTGCTAAAGTCGGTGCAGCTGTGTCTGCGGCGTTTACTGTAAGCGCCATTGTCGGCGTGGGAAAGGCCGCTTTGCAAGCTGCAGCTAATATGGAACTGCTTAAGAAAGGGCTATCCTTTACTCTCGGAAACAGTGAAGCTGAAAGGCTGATCAAAACTATTCAGGGGATTGGTGAAGCGTCCGCTTACGATACAACGCAGCTTATGCCGATGGCTCGGGCATGGGTCAATCTTGGCGACAATGTAGACACGGCAGCATCAAAAATTCAAAAGATTGTAGATTTAGGTTCCGCTTACGGTCTTACGACAGATGAAATCGACCGTGCCAATACCGCTCTTGCACAAATGCAGATGGCGGGCAGAATTGGCGCACAGGACATGATGCAGTTGACAAATGCCAACATCCCCGCATGGAAACTACTATCTGAAAAAATGGGGCTATCCGTGGCTGAATTAAAAGAGATGTCTTCTCAGGGGCAGCTTACGCAAGAAGCTATGGATATGCTCTTTGAAGCGATGGCTGAAAAAACCGGTGGCGCTGCGGAAAGTCTCGCAAACACACTGATGGGGAAATTCTCAAACATAGAAGAAGCGGCTACAAACAGCATGGCCGCTGTCGGTGACATCATCAGTGAGGCATTTGATGTGAGAGGCGGGCTCGATGCACTTGGAGAGCTTGCGCAAGGATTTAAAACGCATGTAACGAACATCAAAGAGGCAATGAAAGATGTCGGCGTCAAGCAGGCTATCATTGATGAGCTGACGGAGATTGATCCCACAATGGGGGCGGTAGTTGACGCAATGGTTTCCGGATTTCAAAAAATCGGAAAATTCGTTACAGAAAATTCTGAAGCTCTCAAAAATCTAATATTAGTCATCACGAGCATTGCCGGAACTATCGGGGTCTGGAATGCTGTTGCCGGCGGGATAGCTATGGTTCGAAATGCTTTTATTGCAGCTAAAGGAGCGGCGCTGTTGTTCCGTGCCGCATGCATGTCAAATCCGATTCTTGCTGCACTGTCGCTCATTGTTGCGGCAATAGTACTCGTTGTCGAAAACTGGGATTATCTCAAGAATGTGGCGAATAAAGTGATGTCCGGTATCTCTTCATTTGTCGATAGCTGCTGTAATGCGATAAAGACGAAGTTTCAGAGTGCTATTGATACGGTAAAAAACATGTGGCAGGGATTGAAAGATTTCTTGTCACACCCAATTGACACATTGGTTCGTATTCAAAAAGAAACGATAGAAAGTGTAAGGCAGTCAGGCGACGGGTACGCTAAAGGCGGCGTATTCGGCATGGCATCTGGTGGTCTTGTTGGCGGTTTGGTTCCGCTGGCTAATGGCGGACAGCTGAAACACGGCACGCCGGCAATCGTCGGTGAAGCGGGTCCGGAAGCGGTTATTCCGCTCCGCGATGAAGTCTTGGCCAAGATCGGCAAGGCGATTGCTGACGCTTACGGCGTAGGAAAAAATAACAGTTCCGCCATCTCGAAGATCCGTATGGAAATTAAATCACAGGTGGATACCGATAAAGTAAGCGCTTACACTAAACTTCTTGATGCGGCGAGAGAAAAAGCGCAATCTATCGGTGCTGCATTGGCCAAGTTTGATGAGTTTCAAAAAAAGGCAAACGAAGAAGCATTAGAGTATTCCGAAACAGGAGAAAAGACGGTTGCTTATCAGTCACAGCTTGCGGCTCTGACGGAGAAAATTGCTAAAGCACAGGAAAAGATCAACAATGGTACCGCCGGAGATAACGGGCAACAGAATCTTGATTTGCTTCTTGCAAAAAGAAATAACCTGACGGCCGATTATGAAAGCAATAAAAATCAGGCAATACAGGCAGCGCAGGAAGCGGCAAGTAGCCGGGTAGCTGTTGAGCAAGAAGCACAAGCAGCGATAGATCAGCTGAATCAGCAGACACAAGAAAAAATGCTGTCTCGTGAACTGGCTGTTCAGAATGCGAAACATCAGCTTGAATTAGCTAATAATGCTGAAAGTCTGCAAGCATATGCAGAAATGATGGCGGAAAAAGACGCTATTACAGGGGAAAGCTATGCTACTACTCTTGCAAATGAACAGGCGCTATCAGAAGTCCGCACCGCTCTGCACGATGAGATGATGCTGCAGGCTGTCGAATGGGGAACGTATATGCAAGAAACATTCGCTTCGATGGCAAATACAGTACAAACACAGTTATCAAGTGGAATTGCTAACTGCATCACACAGGGACAATCACTGGCGGGTGTTTTTATGAATTTAGGAAACACTTTATTGAACACATTAATTAAAAATGTACTACAAAAGGCCATCGCAAACTTAGGAATTATCAAATCACTTTCAGCGTCTAATAGTGCTACTGAAATTGCAAATGCTAAAGCGCAAGCGGCCGCACAGGCAGGGAAAACTGGTATCATGGCGGCCAATGCGACGGCAGCTCTTATCGCCGCTAATCCGTGGTCTGCAGCTGGAGCTGGTGCGATTGTAGCCGGACAAATGAGTATTGCTAAAGCAGCGTCGGGTATTGCGCAACTTGCTACCGGCGGTGCGGTTAACGGTAGTGGTACTTCTGTTTCTGACAGTATCCCAGCCATGCTCTCTAACGGTGAGTACGTACTGAATGCCGACGCAGTATCGAGGATAGGCGTGCCGACGTTAAACATGTTGAACGAAGGAAAGGCTCTGCACTTTGCTGAAGGCGGCGCGGTTAGCAGTTCTTCGGGTTCTTCTGAAATCAGTCGCCCGACGATTCAATTCAATGTCAGCGCTCTCGATCCGGCAAGCTTTTTCGATTTACTGCGTGAGAGCTACGGCGATAAGATAAAACAGTTTCTTTTTGATGATTCGCAGGGCTTTGCGTCAGAGAGCGGGGTGTTCGGATGATTTTAAGAAAATTTCCCGCATTACGTAAACTCGCTTATTCAAGCACAAAAAAACAAAAATGGAATACGCAAGTACAGAAATCAGGAAGCGGAAAAGTCCGCACGCTGACAAATCAGCTTTATCCGGAATGGACTATTACTGCAAAGCTGGTTAAATTGACTAATGCAGAAGCAAGAAATTTAATGGGGTTTGCGGCGCTCTTAAAGGGCGCTCATACTCCTTTTTTGTGGCTCGACCCGGAAGACTATGAAGAAAAAGGAATACAGCTGCCACTGATCGCAAATGGAATTTATCAGGCGGTCATGAAAATGGGCGACTATGTAGAGCCGGTCGAGTATATCGAAAAAGTGACGGTATATGTAGACGGCGTGAAACAAGCAAGTAACGCGTATACAGTTACCGGCGGGACAGTGAAATTCAAAACTGCTCCGTCAAATACCGCTAAAATAACCGCGGATTACACGTATTACTGGAAAGTTATGCTTGCTGATGATGGCATAGAAACAGAGAACATTTTTGTTGATTTTAACAAGTCAAAGACATTTAAAATGGTGACTGTACGATGAAAACAGTGAATGAATCGTTAAAAACATACTTAGAAACTGAAAAGAACATAACATCTTGTGACTTATACGAGCTGGTTCTGTTTAACGGCAATAAGTATTACTATGCCGATACCGATATAGATATATCGTTTGGCGGGCATATGTACTTGCATAACGCGTTGCTGATTAAGCGACAGCAAGTTAAGATTCATGATCGTGTGGTAGTTGACACGATGACCGTCACCGTGCAGGCGGATATCAACGACAAACTTGAAGGACTGCCGTTCTTGCGGGCGGCGCACAGCGGGGTGCTTGATAGAGCTAAGCTGTATCTCCGCCGCTGCTTCTTTCGTGATCAGTCAGTCGTGGGCGCGATTGACCTGTTCGGCGGAAATGTAGAAGTCAAATCAGCAGGCGGCATTAAGATTGAATTGTCTGTCAAAGCGGAAACACAAGGTCTCAATATGGAATTTCCGGTCCGCAGATACTATCCGCAGGGAAGCTACACGACGAATGAAGACGGTGTCATCTACAGTAAGGAAACCGATGCCGCTACGCTGATTGCTCCGTTCGTGCCGAGAAGAGAGGTACTCATATGACAGACGGCGAAAAAATAGCGAAAGCGGCTGCAGCATGGTTAGGCACACCACACATTAACGGCGCAAAAGTAAAAGGTCGCGGTGTAGACTGCGGAATGCTGCTAATAGGCTGCGTAGAAGACACTGGACTGCTGAAAAAAGACAGTGTCCAGATTGAGCCGTACTCGAACGAATGGCATTTGCATCATAGCGAAGAATGGTTCTTGAGCTATGTGCAGAAATATTGCGACGAAGTAGAGACAATGCAGCCCGGGGATTTTCTGTTGTATCAGTTCGGACGGTGCATTTCACACGGTGCCGTCTATGTCGGTAAGGGGCGCGTCATTCATGCTTATGTAGATAGAGGCGTGGTCATGACGGATCTTTCTGATGTGATGTTCTATGACGCAAAAGGCAGGAGCCGCTTGCGCGGCATTTACCGATTTAACAAAAAGAAGGTGAGACAATGAGCTTTTTTCGCGGAAGAACAACGACAACGCGGGCAAATAAGATAAGTGAATTTACTGTCAACACCGCGGAATACGGCGCTGTTGTACCGGAAATCATCGGTACAGTGCGAACTGCGGGCAACGTAATCTACTATGACGATTTCACTGCTCATGAACACCGCGAAACGCACAAAGCGGGAAAAGGCGGCAAGTCTAAGCAAGTCAGCATAACCTATACCTACACTGTAGCGGTCATTTTAGGACTTTGTGAGGGTCCTATTTCTGGGGTCGGAAAAGTGTGGATCGGTAAAAATGTACACAATTATCCGGCAGACGACATTCAGCTGACGCTATTCGATGGAAAAGAAAATCAACAGCCATGGGCATATACACAAGGAAAACACCCGGACAAGGCCTTACCGTATCCCGGACTGGCCTACATGGCGGGCGTCATCGATTTAGGCGATTCCGGCTCTATGCCATCGTATAACTTTGAAGTCAAAGGCAGGCTATTAGAGACTGGAGACGGCGTTGATGTCAATCCGGCAGACTACATCCGATACGTACTTGATAAAATCGGTAAAAAAGACATGCAGATTATCGGGTTGGAAAACTACCGAAAATACTGCAAAGAAGCCGACCTGCTTATTTCATCACCGCCGGACGAAGACTCGAAAGCCGCTCGGGAAGTTGTAAACGAAATCGCAAAACTGACTAATGCGTATGTTTTTTGGAGCAATGACAAGCTAAAAATTGTACCACTGGCCGATAGACCGGTAGGTAGCTGGGCACCGGATAAAACAGGTATTACAGACCTGACGGCGGATGATTTTTTACCGCAGTCGGGCGGGGCTCTTGTGACGTACAAGAGAAAAGACAGCTCTGCAATCTATAATCAGTTTCCGGTAGAGTTTATCAACCGCGCAAACGGCTACGAAAAAGAATCAGTCAGCTATGAATTTACGGAAGATATCAAAAACTACGGTGTAAGAGCTGCCAGCGTAACGAACGCTCACTATATCTACACGAAAGAGCGGGCGGTTAAAATCGCTGAACAACTGGCAAGAAACAACAAGTACGAAAGAACGCAGTACACGTTTAAATTAGATTGGAGTTTATGCCGGCTGGAAGTTGGCGATTTAGTGCGGCTGACTGATGAAAATTCTGGTATCTTCGAACAGGTAGCAGTGGTCAACGGTATCACAGAAGGAACTGACGGATGCCTGACGGTGACCGCACTCTCAAGAGCACCGGGCGACTATCCTGCCGCAAAATACAACGTACACGCAAACGACAGACCGTACATCGAATACAACAAAACCGCCCCAGATACCATTCCGGTTATCTTCCAGCCGCCTGCAGATTTAACATCTGACGGTTTAGAGCTGTGGATAGCCGCAAAAGGCAAAGCGGACGGCTGGGGCGGCTGTACTGTGTATGTCTCTGACGACAACACGAACTATCGGACGGTCGGGCAAATTGCGGGCTCCGCGCGGTGCGGTAAATTAACACAGCCGCTGTCGCCGATGCCGAATCATCCATCGGGTAATCAAGTATTTGTAACGTGTAATGATCAGCTGCTTAGCGGTACGCCGCAGGACGCCGAACGGAAAAACACGCTCTGCTGGATTGACGGTGAGTGCATGAGCTACATTAACGCTAATCTGCAATCGAGCGGCGCATGGTTGCTATCAGGATTGTACCGCGGCCAGTGCAATACCGCGGTCAGAATGCACGCTAAAGATACAGATTTTGTCCGGCTGGATAATTCTGTGTTTAAAGTACCGTTTACAAAAGACGATATCGGTAAAAGGATTTACTTAAAATTCTGCTCATACAACATCTTCGGCGCGGGCAACCAAGATCTGTCCGAAGTCAGAGCTTATGAGTATACATTAGCGCCGTACTACATCCCGCCCGTTACGAATTTAACCGCATATAACCGTTATAGACAGCTTGCGGACGGCGTGTCTCGTTATGACATTGTGGTCAACTGGACGCCGCCTGAACTTCAGAGTTATCTGCAAGGTGACGTCTGGTATAAGACCAGCAACACACAGGCAAAAGATTTGGTCATCAAAGAGGGTGCGAAAGGCTCCGAACTTGGTTTTAACGGTGAATGGACGTTTGGCGGCAGCGGAAAAGACCAGGTCGTCATTCCGCAGGCAATCGTCGGCGATACCTACCTGATCGCAGTTTGCACGAAAGACGAATGGGGCGAATCAACAAGTCCGGACACATCTCCACAGCTGAATATCCTCGTTGCGCTTAAGACGGAAATCCCGAACACGCCCGACGGCTTCGGAATAGACTTTGGAACAGCATGTATCGCCAGCTGGAAAGAAGTCACGAATACCGACGTTGCATTTTACGAAGTCCGGACAGATGATAATGCCGGCGCTGAAACAGCAGGACTGTTAGCACGGACAAACAACTTGTCCGCTATACTGCCGCTAACTGAACGGAGCGGGAAACTGTATCTATATGCTAAGTCCGCAATCGGCAAATACTCAACGCCAGCAATACTGCAGTATAACAAGCAGCCGCCAAAGAAACCTAACCCGCCTGTGCTCACAAGTACAATCGGGGGCTTTGGGCTGACGGCAGAAGCAATTCCAAGGGACTGCGCAGGAATGAACATTTACATCAACGGCACGGACGGGCATAAGACAATCAAGACCGAAAACAACAGCTACAGTCACACTTGTGGCGCGGGCATTTATGACGTGTCCATCGCTTATTATGACCTATTTGGAGAGGGCGAAAAGTCAGGAGAAAGCCGTGTTATTGTCAAAATCTCAATCAGTAAAGAAATGATTGAAGATGAAGCGGTTAGTCTGGCTAAAGTAGATGCGTTAGTTAAGCAGAAACTCAACGACGGCGCAATCGCAAAACAAGATGTTACTACGATCGTCTCAAACCTCGGGAATCTCATGCTTGCAAAAGCTAACTACAGCGCAATCGCTCAAATGACGGACGCAATCAATCTACGAGTGCAAAAAGGCGATGTCATCAATCAGATTAACTTGTCGCCGACGACAACGACGATAGCCGGAAAGTACCTGCATGTGACAGGGCAGACTGTTTTTGATAATAACGTAATTGTGAGCCGCATGCTGGCTGCAAAAGCGGTTACAGCTGACAAGTTGGCTGTGACAAGTCTATCAGCAATTACGGCAAATATCGGGCTATTAAGAACAGCGACAAGCGGAGCACGAATGGAAATTAAAGATAATTTGATTGAAGCATACGGACCCGATAATAAGCGATATGTACGTCTGGGGGTGTGGTAGATGGCACACGGATTACAAGTTTTTAATAGTAACGGTGATGTTATTGCTGATTTAACGAAGCGATTTGCAAAAATAATAGAGAAAAAAACCGTTACCGGAACAGGAGAAATCAATGTAGCAGACTACGGCGCGCCGAACAACAAATTCTGGTACTTTATTGTTACTCCGTCAACAAGCGACACGGAAGAGATTTTACCGTTATTACGTATTATTGACGGTGGTAAAAAAATCATGTGGAAAGATGTAGGAGAACCATTGACTTTTTATTTTGGAGTCTACTAATATGAAATTTTTTGAAATATTAAATCCTGACGGAGCCATTGTTATTGATAACAATTTTAAAAACATAGAATTGTTAGACCATTTCCCCTTATCGGATTGTACGTTTCACCCAAACCACCTTTCTCAAAATCATGGTTCGTATTCTTTATTGCGTAGCAACCCTAAAGCCACCTTGGTCGGAATTAGCTTGAATGGATTGAACGGTGTAAATCGTTTTGGATTTTCCGCTAACATCGGCGGGGTAGAATTTTATGACAATCACAGCGGAATGGGAAACCATGGCATATTACCGGTAAAACGAGACGATATTGCAAATACGGCACACGTCTACTTGTTTGGGTTCGGTGATGATTCTCCGACGGAACACGGTACCGGACTGGAAATTTGCAATGCGGACGGAAAGGTCGTGTACAGTTCCGCGAAAAGGTATCTTAACGTTTTAGGGTGTGGAAGCGAAAAGAGTGAAACGGTGCAAATGAACGGTACAACTATCGCATTTACACTCGGCACTGACCACGTCACGAAAATATATGAAAATCATAAAGTAGGAGCAAAAGGAGTTGTATATAATAGATATCCGAGATTTACAGTCAATGAAAATAGTATTTCTGTCGGAATGTTGGAAGCACAAACTGTTTATATACCGGGCGATGACGCACCGGATTGGGGGTGGCACCTAATATTTCACTGTTACTATAATTTCGGTTGGTTAATCGGAAATGTTGTTATTTAAAAAGGAGAGAAAATCATGAAAAGAACATGCAAAGTAAACGGTAAAGTGTCATATCCGCAGAACGACGGGGTTTTGACTACATTTAGTTTTCACAATCCCGAGACTGGAGAAATGCTGACGATACAGACAACGTCGCAAGAAGAAACCGATGAACTGAACTACGGAGACACGGTCACTCTTGAAATCAGAAAAGTCGAGGTATCCGAATGAGACCGCAGACATTTCAACATCCGGAAATACGAGATGAGAATGACAACATCATACAACCTGGAGCTTTCGGGAAAAACACGCCGTTTTGCACGAAGGGGAATGACGGTATTTTAGATTACGTCGCAAATGATCTTGAGTATCTATATAAAAAAAGTGAATCGGCGGATAACGATACAGTCAAAGCAAAGTCATTAGCAGTATCCGGCACAAGTGACCTTAACTTAGTTAATGCTGATACAGTCAAAGCAAAGTCATTAGCGGTAACGGGTACGAGTGCAGCGCCGACAGCACCGACAGGCGACAGTTCTAAAACAATTGCAAATACAGAATTTGTGCAAAACACAGTGTCTGGATTTGTCGGAGCCGCACCGGAAACGCTTGACACGCTTAATGAATTGGCGACAGCACTCGGTAATGACCCGAACTTCGCAACAACGGTCTCTAATCAAATTGGCAAGAAAGCGAATCAAACCGATTTAGCGGCGGTATCAACAAAAGTAGACAAAAAGGCGAATCAAACAGATTTAGATGAAACAGTGTCATTTACAAATCGGCTGCAACGCAAGAAAGCATATAAAGTCGGCGATATCGTCTACTCATCTAAACTCCCGTCATGGGCACATCTTGAGTGCTCGCAAGCGGGAACCACAGGAAATACAGAACCTAATTTATCAACTATATCAATGCAGGAAATCACAGATGGAAGCGCGAAATTCCGAGTAGTAGACAGGCGGTTAAAAGCGATGATAGATATACTTTATCCGGTCGGAATAGTAGTTGCTACAGCTACAGATAACGCGCTAAAACCGGGTGAAGCAGACGGGCTGGCGCAGTGGGAAGAAATTGCGCAGGATAGAGTGTTACAAGGTACATCAAGTGGCGCCGGCGGAACAATAGAAGCAGGGCTGCCGAACATTACCGGTAAAGTATGGCTCCGTCCTCTCGATAACGGAGATGGGATTACATGGGATAAAGAAGACGGAGCATTTATAACAAAAGTGGTAGAAGATCCGAATGATTCAAGTGGTGCAATTGCTAAAGGAAGCGGCGGGAAGCCTTTGGGATCAATCAATCTTGACGCGTCAAAGTCGAACAGTATTTACGGAAACTCAAGCACCGTACAGCCACCGGCGTACAAAGTGCATTTTTGGAAAAGGGTAAGTTAGTCATGACATTTTTTCAAAATCTCAAAAGAAAAATAAAAAAGTATAGCAAACCACCGTATCTGTGGGGCGGATTTGTTACATGCGTTTTCGTCTTAGACATTATAGACTTTGCAGAATACTTCTGCCGGACAAGTCTCAATCTTTTAGACAAATGGGAATCAAAGACAGTCGTAAGCGTTGTGCTGATGTACATCTTGTCATTTATTAACAGTGCATACGGCGTAGTGCTTAATGCGTATTTCTGGTTGATTATCATCGACATTTCTACACGCTGGCTTGCAATTGGGTATCAGTATCTCGTTGATAAAGGCATGGATCCCGATTACTTAACGACGAGAGAAAAGCTATACGGTATTATTCTTGCGTTCAGCGCCAAAAGGCTAAAATCTAAAATCATGCTTTGGGGATTTCTGACAAAGTTTATTCTCTTCACAATTTTAATTCTCACGGCTTCGCAGATTGATACCGTTTTATCAGCAATCGAAATCCCGCTGTCATGGCCAGTGCTTAAATTTATGTTTGGCTATATCTGCTACAACGAGATACTATCGATTTGCGAGAATTTACGAGACGCCGGGAATCATCATATCGATAAGTTGATAACGTTACTCGACAACAATATACTCGCGAAACTCAAGAAATAACCGCTATTTAGCGGTTTTTAAAATGGAGGCACTTATGACAATAGCCGAATTTAAACAAGAGCTCATTGATAAAAGAAGCTATTTTTATCAGTTTCCGTGGCCGGCTACTACCTACGGGCACTGGTCGGCCGGACGGTACTTCACAACGTTTAGAGATTATCATTTTAATGTTGACGGCGACGGAGAGATTATCTACACAAGACCGTTAGACGAGGTACCACGGGCAACATATCACAGAAACACAGGTAGCATTGCAATTGCTCTGTGCTGCTGCTACAATGCCAGACCGAATGACTTAGGCGAGTACCCGCCGACGGAAGCGCAGATTGAAACGCTGGCGAAGATGTTTGCTGTTATTGCCGAGGTTTTTGATAATCCGATTGATAGAGAGCATTTCATGACGCACGGCGAGGCCGCTAATGACGACGGTTACGGACTGTACAGCGGAGATCCTGACTGCAGATGGGACTTAGAGCAGCTGTGCGATCAGGACGAAATAGGCTCCGGCGGGGACATCATCCGCGGCAAGGCGCAGTGGTATTTAGAAAACGGGGTGTAAAATGTATGAAAAAAAGAAAATTGTCACTGTTGCTGTTGCTTGCGCTATCGTTGCTGTTGTCGCCCTGCTCGTATATCTCATATTCAGCGGCACCTCAGGTGACGGAAACGGTGGTAATGCAAAGAACACAGTACGAGAGGCTCAAGACTACAGCAAGCAATCAGCAGATGCGGTTAGATCTGCTGGAGAACAAATTAAATCGGCTGGAGAGCAACTCGACAGAAGCATCTCAAGAGTTGACCGAGCTGCAGAATCAGCTGGCAGAGTGCAGAAAAGAATTGATGAAAACGCAGAAACAATTGCAGAGTGCAGAGATATCATTGCAGACAGCAGAAGAGAACTTAACGAAGCTGCAGAACTCTTTAGACAGATTGACCGAGAAAATTGATGAATTAACACATGATTTGAAAATTGCTAAGCGGCAACGAAACCTATGGTCGTACATCGCAGGAGCTGTAGCGACAGGCTGGCTAATAGACAAATTAAGTAATTGATGGGGCGGGAAACCGCCCTCTTTTTTTATTGCGTGAATTAATTTATAGTGGTATTATATAGACGTCAGAGGGAAACCTCTGTGGGTTTAAATAATCTGAAAAAGGAAAAGGGGCAGGGAGAAATCCTTGCTCTTTTTCTGTTGCACTGTATAAAAAATAATTATAGCAAAACACTTGAAAAGATATTGACAAATCAAACATGATATTATAATATATAATCAAGAAAGGGGAACACCCCCACAGATTATTTAAAACCACTAAGGAGGAAAACAAAATGATTAGAAACATCGGAATCGAAGAAGGCGGAAGAATTTTAACGGACGGAAACCGGACAATAAAATTTGAAAGAGTAGACCAAGGATATGAGATGTACGAGTTAAGCGGGAACAGATACACCCGCTGCGGCATAGTAAATGCCGACGAAGAAACCACAGATACGGATTTGTGGAACATGACAACAGACGATTTGTACTAAAAAAGGAGGCATAAAAATGAAAATTGCAATTACGGACAGAAATAACGAAATTAAGGATCTCAATTACCGAAAAAACGGACTTGACATCACAGAAGACTTGGTAGGATTCGGCCCGATGCCGGCGTACAATGATGAGGTTGATGCCTATGAAATGAGGGAAGATGAGTATAACTGGTGGAAAAACCTCATTGCGATGCAAGAACGCTGCGATGAAATGGAAGAAGAAATTGATGATCAAGACGCCATTGAAGATATGAAAGAACAGTGCGGAAATACCGACCTCGAAGACAGCATAAGACAGTATAAATATCTGCTTGAGGAATATACTGAAAACAAAAAAGGAGAATGAGGATGAAAGAAAATAAAACAGGCTGGGGCGGGCGTCGTAAAGGGTCCGGCGCTAAAAGAACACTGCCGCCGGGTGCCCGAAGCCGATCTATTAATATGACAGATGAGGAATTATTAAAAGTCAAAAAAGTTTTAAATGAGTCAAGGAGGAATAAAATGTTTAAATTGTATGGAATGCAAGACGTTAAAAAAGGTATTTTGTTCAATATCGAGGGGAGCCCGAACGGAGTGATTGCCGTCGCTACCGCATTGAAACCCGGATTGAATGAAAGGGTGGAGCTTGTCGATGAGAGATTTAGAACAAGATTCAATGTTTATGTAAGCACCGAACCACCTACCAATTCCCGGGTAAAAAAATCGATGATCGGTGAAACTGTTCTTATCGGCAGCGGGAACGATCTAAACGATTTGAAAGAAATAGAAACATACGGATTGGTCAGAATTAACATATATAAAACTTCCGACAGGGTTTATGTCCATGTAGAAGAGTTGGATACAGGGGCAATTACGGTGACAGGAGAAGGTACAGACTGGGACATCGAAGAAAACAACGGACGTTTTAAAAATATAGATGATTACATTGATGATTTCATTCATAATAAAGAAAATGTAAAGTCTGTAAAAAGGATCTCTAACGATACAATAGAGATCATCTGGTACGACGAGGAGTTTAAAGGCTGTATGGTGTCAAAGCATAAGTTTTGCGTGACGAAAGATCTAATCGGAACGGTCACGCTCGATATGGACGTCGTGAGAAAAAATGACGTAGATAAAACGTAACATGCAAAAAAGAACGATATTTTTATCGCTCTTTTTAATCTGCCCCCACTTCTGCCCCCACTTTAAAAAAGTTTATAGCTATTTGCGTGTATTTATGCGCTGATTTTGTTAGATTTTATCGAATAATCGTAACTATATATCGAATTGGAAATCATGTTGCCGGCGAATACCGGCACGGGGGTTCGAATCCCCCTCTCTCCGCCACAAAGTCATAGCCTGTCGAATAAGACGGGCTTTTTTATTTATATCGAATGGTAAACTATGTTTTTATATTTACCATTTCATCCCTTTTACGGTATGGATGATTTTTGTGGCAATCAGTCCGTTTATCAGTCCTGTAACAGTGCCGGACAGAAAGAGGACAGGACTGTACCACAGGAACGCGGGGGTATTTAACAGAAGAGCGGAGATCAGGAGCTGTGCCAGATTGTGTGTCACGCCGCCGATGATGCTGATTCCGGCGGGAGAGAAAGAATTTCTGCGGTAAGAAATATACATGGCAAGAAAGCTTGCTATCGCGCCTGTAAGGCTGAAAACGGCGGTGAAGGGGCTGCCGCTGAAAATGGAAAGGAAGAATACCCGGAGCAGGGATATGGAGAGGACTTCTCCGAACGGCAGGAAATAAAAGGCAATGACAATAATGAGGTTGGCTATGCCTAATTTAATGCCGGGAATGCCTGTCCGGAAGGGAAACAGGTTTTCTATGCAGCTGAGTAAAAGTGCCATGGCTGTAAACAGGCCGATGACACTCACTTTTTTTGTCATGGATGATCTCCTTCAGCGAACGGTGCCGTCAATTTTTTTATCTGCAGCGGATTGTATTTCAATGACTAAATGATGAGGAAGGCAGATGATGGCGGAATCGGCGGTGTGAATCGCTCCTTGCCGGAGGCAGTCCTTATGGGGGCAGTCGGCAGCCGTCATTTTTACGGTTCCGTTTTTGATGGTGAACTCATTTTGTCCGTAAGGTGTACCGATGCGGATGGTATCATTTTTATCCAGCGGCCACGAACCGTACGGGGCGCCGTCCACTGTGGCGGAAACAAAACCCGCATCGTGCATAAGGGTTTTGTTTCCTATGAAGAGGAGGGCCGTTGCCAGGAGGATGCACGTAATGAGGTAAAGGTCTTTTTTTATCATGGCTTGTCAGGAAATAAGAACGACAGGAAGTTCAGAAGTAAATATTTTTTGTAAATCGGGAGTGATTATCAGGGTATTGTCATTTCTGAATAGGATCATTTGAAATTCACCGCGGTGTTCTTTCCAGAACAGTGCGGCTTTTTTTTCGCCCATAACGAAGAGAGCGGTGGAAAGAATATCCGCTTTTTCACTGTCTTTGCAGATGACGGTCACCGCGCGGAGTCCGTTTTGCACAGGCGCTCCCGTATGGGGATCAAAAATGTGATGGTACCGCCGGCCCTTTGCCATGAAGTACCGCTCGTAGTCGCCGGAGGTGACAATGGACGTGTCGGAGATGGAAAGCGTTCCTGCGGTTTTATCCGTGTCATCAGGGTGGCGCAGGGCGATGTGCCATGGTCTGCCGCCGGGTTTCGTACCGATGACTTTGATGTTTCCTCCTAAATCAAGAAGGGCGTTTTTAATACCGGCAGCTTTTAAAATATCTGCCGCTTTTTCAGCAGCTGTTCCTTTTGCCATACCGCCCAGGTCGAGGGCACATCCTTTTTTCAGAAAATATTCTCCTGTTTCTTCGTTATGGGAAATATATTTCATGCCTGTTTTACCAAGTGCTTCCCCGCGCTCGGTTTCCGTTGGCACATGATAGGGGCCATGGGGGAATCCCCACAGTTTGGAGAGGGGCGCGAGGGAAATGTCAAAAGTACCGCCGGTTGACCTGTTCCATGATTCGGCAAGGCTGATCAGGCGGGCGGTGTCTTCTGAAGGGATCAGTTTTCCTTCCTTTGAGAGCCGGGAGATTTCACTGTCCGGATTTTCTACGGAAAGGAGTGTATCAAGACGGCGTATTTCTTTTTCTGCATGGAGAAAAATGGTTTCGCTGTTTTTCCCATAGGCGGTGATTTTCATGTAGGTGCCCATCGCAAAGAAGGAATGGCTTTCGGGGGTGTTGTCCTGAAAAGGAGCACATGCTGCAAGGATAAAAGGAAAGATAAGGAAGAAAAGAAATTTTTTCATTTTTTTGTTTCCCGCAGGTGATGGTTAGCGCGGCTCTGGATACGGTCGAGAGGCAGGCCGAGGGGACAGATTTTCACACAGGACAGGGATTGGCTGCACCCTGCAAAAAAGTATTTTTCATAGTTTTCTTTCAGCTTTTGGAGATGGATGTCCTCTTTGTTCTGTTCCAGTATTTTAAAAGCATGAATCATGGACGCGGCGCCGCTGAAGGTGCTTTCCGGCGTGTAGTTCGGGCAGATCTCAAGACAGCAGCCGCACATCAGGCATTGTCCCGCATCATATTGAAGGGAGCGGTCGCCCTTTTTCCAGTCACGGTCTTTTTCAGAAAGCCAGACCTGCATTTCTTTCAGCCGGGCAAAAATTTTTTCCCGATCTACGCGAAGATCGCTGATGACGGGGAATTTGGAAAGGGGCGCCAGTTCTATTTTTCCTTTCTTCACGATATTGCAGAGGAAGAGGGAGCATGCCAGACGGGGAAGGCCGTTGATGAGCATGGCGCAGGCGCCGCATTTCTTTTCCTGACAGCTGGAGGCGTAATTGATTTTTTCTGTTTCTTTTCCGTCAGCGGTAAGAAGCGGCATGCGGGTATTCAGTTCGGATAAAAAGTCGGCTACCGTGAGCCTGCCGTCTCCCGTATAGGTGAATTCTTGGGTATAAGGGGCGGATCGGCTGTCTTTTTGCCGTTTGATGATGATTTTAATGTCCATCGGGATCCTCTTCTATCGCTGCTAATGAAATATGGATTCCGCCATTTTTATAAACGGCTACGGTCGTTTTTCTGTATGATTCCTGTTCGTCGGGATAATCGCTTCTCGTGTGGGCGCCGCGGCTTTCTTTTCGGTTCAGTGCGCTTTTCAAAATCGCTTCCGCAAGGAGAAGGGATTTCGGGAAAGCATCGTTTTCATCAATGGTGGCGCTTTCGTCATAGAGCCCGCCGACAGCCGCGCGAAGTTCCTGTACTTCAGAGAGGCCGAGGAGCAGTCCTTTTTCATCGCGTTCGATGCCGAGAGATTTTTGTAAAATTCGATTTAGCGCTTTTCGCGCGGCGGGAATATGGAGTCCTTCTTTTTTATCTTTTGTCCAATACGCGGGGGTCATTATTTTTTCATCAGGACGGAAGGAAGAGGTCTGCCCCGACAGATCTTCCATGGCGGAATCAGCGGCTGTCCGTCCTCCATACATGGCGCCTAAAAGAGAATTTCCTCCCAGACGGTTGGCGCCGTGGTACTGGCAGGCCGCTTCACCTGCCGCGTAAAGGTTGGCAATGGGGGTGCGGTGGTTCACGTCGACATAAAGGCCGCCCATGAAGTAATGGATACCCGGTGAAACGGGGATCGGTTCTTTTAAAGGATCAAGGGCGAGAAAATCATGGCATGCTTCAAGGACTCCAGCCAGTTTATGGACGCTCACTTCCGAGGGGATATCTCTCATGTCCAGATAAGGCTGGATGCCCTGCTTGATCCACTGCCATTCCTCCCGGGCAATGACGTCACGGGGCATAAGGTTGCCCAATGCAGGATATTTCACTTCCATGAAGTAGAATTTTTTCCCGTCCTGTTCCACGTAAAGTCTTCCGCCTTCGCCGCGGACCGCTTCTGTGATAAGCATATTTTTCCCGTGGAGTCTGGTGGTGGTGGGATGGTACTGGATCATCTCCATGTTAGCTGCAGGAAGACCGTCCGCAAAAAGAGAGGCGGTTACATTTCCTGTATTGAGGACGGAGCCCGTGGCATTTCCGAAAAGGCCGTTCAGGCCGCCTGATGCAATGATGACGGCAGAAGCGGGAATATAGGAAACCCTGTTCTTTTGTAATTCATTAACGAGGACGCCTTTTGTCTGTCCGCTCTCTGTCATGAGCTTGAGAAAACGGAAGCCTGTGATGTGCCTGATCATGCGTCCGGCTTCAAAAAAACGCGCTCTTGCAGCGAGAGTGTACATCAGCTGTTTTCCCGTACTGGCAGAAGCGAAAGCGGTTCTTTTTTTTGTCTGCCCGCCAAAAGGGCGCTGCTGGATCGTTCCGTCTTCGTTTAGGTTGAGAGACATACCCCATGCAAAGAGGGTGTTCACGATTTTGGGGGCACTGTGGGTCAGGCGGTGAACGGCTTCACGGCAGGCTAAAAAGCGTCCCGCTTTGTATGTTTCCTCTTCATGGAGAGCCGGTTCATCATGTTGGCCCATGGTGTCAAGCGCTGCATTGATACCGCCTTCCGCCATGTTTGACTGGGCGCGCCACGGGGGCATTTCTTCCACGATGAAGGAAGGCACATTTTCCTCAGCCAGACGGATGGCGGCGGATAAACCGGCTGCGCCTGAGCCGATGATGACAACTCTGTCCATAAAGCCCCCTAAAAATTCCAGTAAATGAAGTAGGAAATCAAAGCGAAAAGAAACAGTACGGAAAATATGGAATACACAAGAATATAATCGGCTGTCCGTTCTTCGTATTTCAAAAGGCCCCGCTTGATCATCCAGGGTTTCGTGGCGCACAGAAGATGAATAAGAATGGCAGAGATGAAAATGATTTGTGAAAAGAAACGGAGAGTCGTGAATTCACGAAGGAAAAATACGCCGTTTACCGTTGTGGTATACGCGGTTATATGAAACCAGACAGAAAGAAGAATGATAAATCCCGACAGACGGATCAGCCAAAAGGACGCATTTTCTTTTAAGTACCACCGCCCGGTCCGCATTCCTTCACGCACGGCATCTTTTGACAAAAGAATACCCAGTATGCCGTGAAGAAGAAGGGCCGCAAGAAGGATATAAGAAAGGGGCTTCCAATTGGATGCGGTCAGGCGGAGAAGCGTAAAAGCCCCCATGAGTCCATGGAGAGCGAGAAGCACAAGCATGAAACGGGCAAGAAAGGAATTGAATTTCTTCATGGCGATACTCTCTTTTCCAGAAGAACCAAATCGAAGCGGCCGCTGTGGACAAGGGAGCGGAACATAAGAGTGTTATAAGGACGTGTTTCCACGGCATAACCTTTCTCTTTAAAAAGTGCGGCAATCTCTTCTGTGTGGGCGGTATATGCCGCATCTTCTTTATCATAGGGAATAATCATTTTCGGGTGGGCCGTTACTTTTGTGCCCATGTACTCCGAAGCGGAGGCGCCGCCTTCCTTTTCCGTGTTCACCAAAACGGTATAAACCGCTTTTTTTTCATAGAGAGAAAGGATTTCATAGTTATTTGCTGCGGGCGGAAGCTGGAATTTCTGTAAAAAACGATCATAGCCTCCGCTTTCATAATCCGATTTTGTGGCACTCGAGACAGCATCGGTCTTTACCTCTAAGAAATTTATTGTCTGGAGAAAGAAGCCGGAGAGAAAAATAAAAAAGATTGTCAGAGGTGCGATAAGTTTTCGTGGTTTCATGGAGTATCTGATGCCTGTTTAAATGAAATATAAAAATATACGCTGTCTTATAAGATGGTTTTCCGGGCATGCAAATCAGTTTCTTTGTAAGGCGGCCTTATTTATTTTACAAGGCCTGCCGACTGTTTTTCAGAAGAGAACTATGCATGGCAGTTATGAAAAACATAAGTTTATATCGTATATGATCGAAGTGAATCTGAATCTGATTGATGAATTGAAATTTTAACGCTGATGTTTGAAGAAATATTGACAGAGGAGTGATAAGTGGTTACTCTTATAATATACCACAATATATTTGGCATTCCTAATATAATATATTGGAGCAGTTATAATTTATATGTGGAACATATATGGAAAATAGGAAGACATGGTGAATCAAAAAGAAGAGATATGCACGGACATAGGAAAAGCGATGGGCACGTTTCTTCGTATAACGTCTTATGGAAGGCCGCAGGGAGAGGTGTCCAAAGCGGTGCGGGCATATTTCCGGAACGTGGAAAATCTTTGCAGCCGTTTCCGAAGTGACAGCGATGTATCCCGTATTTCCGCAGCCGCCGGGGTAAAACCCGTGACAGTTTCTTCTCTTTGCAGGGATGTCTGCCGCTGTTCTTTGCGTGAAGCGGCGTTCACCGGAGGTATTTTTGATCCTACTGTCGGCGCGCTTACTTCTTTATGGAATATCGGCGGGGAAAACGAAAGGATTCCCTCTGAGGAAGAGATAGAGAAGGCAAAGGTCCTCATTGATTACAGGCATATAGAAATCGGTGAGCGATCCGTATTTCTGAAAGAGAAAGGAATGTCTCTCGACCTGGGCGGTATCGCGAAAGAGTATGCCCTTCATAAGGCGGCAGCTCTTGCGGAACGCATGGGAGAATGCTCCATGATGATTGACGCAGGCGGAGATATCTGCGTCGTGGGAAATAAGCCGGACGGTTCTGCATGGCGTCTTGGCATCCAGCATCCCCGACAAAGGAGTACGCTCATCGCAACAGTCGCGCTCGGCAGCGAGGATACCGTAGAAACGTCAGGTGATTACCGCCGGTTTCTTTTGAAAGACGGATTGATGCAAAGCCATATTTTCCAAATCAAAAAGAAAATACCGCTTATCAGCGCCACGCTTATTTACAAAAGAAATGGGGAAATGCTCCCGGTCAGCGGCGCGGCGTGTATCGCCGGCGGTCTTGATAAGGTGCGGGAGTGGCTGGAACGGATTCCCCGGCTGGAAGGTATTTTTATCACGGAAGATTTACAGGCCTACGTGACGGAGGGAATCAGCGACCGTGTCCGTATACTTACGAAAGATACGGATCGGCGGGCTCTCATACGGCATGAATATGAAGGAGAGTGTCATGGAAGTTATTGACGTATTTAAGTCGGGCGGCCCCGTTATGTACGCGCTGCTGCTCTGTTCTATATGCACAGCGGTCATTATGATCGAGCGGGGCATGTTTTATCACCGGGCAGGAAAAAATCTGGGAATCTTTGTGGATAACCTGCCTGATATGCTTTTAAATAAAAGTTGGAATGACGCTTATGTCAATGTGGCGCAGGAGGACAATGCCGCCGCTTTTATGGCACAGGAAGGCATTCGTGCCGCGGTGGAAGGAAAGGATTTGCGGCTGGCATTGGATACGGCGTACAGTACGGCCGCCGCCGAACTTCGAGCCCATTTGAATTATTTATCCATGATTGTCACGTTATCCCCCCTTTTGGGGCTTTTGGGAACGATTGCGGGTATGATCAGTTCTTTCCAGATTTTCAATTTGCAGGCGGGCCAGCCGATGGCTATCACCGGGGGGATCGGCGAAGCGCTTATCGCAACGGCAGCAGGTCTTTGCGTCGCCATTTTCGCGCTTATTGTCCATACCGTTTTTGCGCAAAAGATGGATGATATTTTGACCGCCATAGAAAAAGCGGACGCCATCATCTCTTCGGAGGGCAGAAGGAGAGGCATCTGATGAGGGGGAAGCGGAATTTCCATCTGCTCTCGCAGCCGGAGGTCATCATTATCCCAATGATTGATATCATGCTCTTCCTGCTGGTATTTTTCATGGTGAGCACGATTTATATGGTTCATCTGAACACGCTTCCTGTTAATTTGCCTGCAGCGCAGGCGGCGCGATCGGAAACGAAGCCGACAGTGGTTTCTGTCACGGTGAATAAGGCGGGCCATGTCTTTTATGATATGGATGCAAAACCGACGGCCGGTATTTCCGAAAGGGTAAAGAAAACGCTTGCGGAAAAGCCGGAGACCATATTCGTTATCCGCGGGGACCGGGATACGAATTATGCGGATATTACAAGTGTGCTTGATTCGTTGAAGGCCGCGGGAGCGCGCCATGTCTCCCTGGCAGCAGAATCGGGGAAGAGGTAGTTATGCATTATCGTACGAACTGGCTTGTCGTTATTCTTCTGGCGCTTGGTCTCCATGGTGCCGTCTTTGGCGGACTGATACTGGTAAGGCCGCTGCTGGACGGATCGGCGGAGGAAGTCGCCTCGGAAGTGGGAACAACCATTGAATTGGAAGACGCACCGCAAAGCGGCGAGGGGGAAGAAACGAAAGATCCCGGCTATGAAGATGGTGCGGAAGGCGGTTCTCTTGTAGGAGAGGCGCTTCCCGGCAAAGGGCTGGAAAATATAAAAGCTGCGGATATTTCCAATGAGCCGGCAGCGGAAACAGATATTACAAAAGTTATGGAGGAACGGGAAAACCCGCCTCCCGATACGGAACCGGAACCTTTGGAAGAGGCGGAAGCCGACGTTCCAGAAGAAAAGGCGGATACTGAACCGATCGTTGCGGAAAATGAAAAGGATGCGGTGAAGAAGTTCCAAAAACAGGTTGAAGATGCGAAAAAGGATCCGAAGAAAAAAATATCAAGTACTATCGTGGTGAAGAAAAAAGGTGACGGCAGTACGCATACGATGGGGCAGCCGCCGAAAATCATCGTGGATTCTTATCCGCCGGAAGGGATATATACATTTAAAGGCGTTGTCCGTGTGTTTGCGACAATCGGAGAAGACGGGAAGATAAAGAAGACAAAGGTGGCAGTTACTTCCGGGCGGCGCAGTGTGGATGAGCTGGCGATGGCATTCTGCCGCCGCTGGACTTTCAAACCGGCGCTCGACTCGAAAGGACAGCCCATGGAATGTATCAAGCTGATCCGTATACCGTTCAATCTGCCGCCGGAAAAGATGAAAGATCAAATTGACAGGAATACATAGTCCATCCGGGAAATCGGCGGATGATGTGATTAAAGAGGGAGGAGCAGATGAAAAAAAGAACGATGAAATTTTTATACAGTGTCGCAGCAGCGCTGTTTCTCTTGTTGACTGCGGCACTGCCTGCCGAAGCGGCACAGAACTGGATGCAGGTCTATGCCCATGTGGAGCAGATGATCAATAAGGGCGTCGAACAGTATAACAACGGCGATTTAGAAGGCGCGAAAAAAATAATCAATGATTCTTACTATGGCGTTTACGAAAATGACGGGCTGGAAAAAGCAATCAGGACGACTATTTCTTCGAAGAATGCCAACCTGACGGAATATCAGTACAGCGAGCTGAAAAAGGCGATTCGTGAAAATAGGGGTAAAGATGCGGTCCGCGGAGAAGCAGATAAACTTCTTTCTATGATGAAAAATGATATCGAGTCTCTTGACAGCAAAGGGGCAGGCGGCGGGCGGTGGACTTCTTTCTGGCCGGCATTCCTGATCATGCTTCGCGAAGGAATGGAGGCGATTCTCGTTCTTGTAGCGATTATGGCGTATCTGGCGAAGTCGGGAAATAAGAAATACCTCGGCACCGTTTACAACTATTCCATTGCTGCTGTGGCGGCAAGCTTTGTTACTGCTTATATTTTCAGCGTTATCCTTGGTAAGTTTACCGGCGGTGCGTCAAGAGAAGCCATTGAAGGCGTGACGGCCCTCATTGCTGTCGCTGTTCTTCTGTCCGTCGGATTTTGGATGGGCGGAAAGGCAAAAGGCGATGAATGGAAGAAATATATAGAAAGTATGATGAAAACGACCATTACCACAGGAAAAGCGAGGGCTCTCGGGCTGGCGGCGTTCCTTGCGGTGTACCGTGAAGGGGCGGAAGTGATTCTTTTCTACCAGGCGCTTTTTAACGGCGCTTCAGGGGATACTGATATGATCTGGTTCGGATTCGGGACCGGATGTGCGGTTCTTGCTGTTATTTTTGCCGTTATCCGGCTGGGTCTGTTCCGTATACCGCTCCGTCCTTTCTTTATCGTCACAAGTATTCTGATGTACCTTATGGCTGTCAGCTTTGCCGGCGGCGGAATCAGCTCTTTGCAGGAAGCCCAGCTTGTTCCCCAGACAGTAATTACCGCTTCCTGGTTCCCAAATATTGACTGGCTTGGCCTTTATCCGACCTATGAGTCTGTGGGGCTCCAGCTTGCGCTTCTCATTGCTGCAGGCATCACGCTGATTGTCCGTGGGAGAAAGCGCGCGTAAATATTTTTTTCAGACTCTTCATAAAAATAAGAAGGGTCCTAAGCAGGGTTATAATTGGGGGCTTGATCTCCAGGCGCCCCATTTATATACAATTATTTTTCCATTTTTTTATAAGGAGAGTGTTAAAATGAACAGTTTCAAAAAAGTTTTTACCGCAGGACTTGCTGCCGCTGCATTATTGGCGGGAGGCATGACGGCTTCCGCAGGATTCCAGGAATATCCGATCGGCGATGAACAGGAAGATACCGTCAACCACTTCAAAGTGGCCCTCGTATATTTCCAGCCTGTACAGATGGAACCGGAAGGCTCCATGCTGGCAGCGGATAAGGCGGATATCCATATGGAGACCGATATCCATGCCACGGAAGGCAACGAATGCGGCTTCGGCATCGGCGAATGGATCCCGTACCTCACCGTCCATTATAAACTGACTAAATTACAGACCGGCGAATCCATTGAAGGCGTATTCATGCCGATGAGCGCCGATGACGGTCCGCACTACGGCGCAAACCTGAAGCTTCTTGGCGCAGGTACATATGAATGCGAATTTTCCATTGACAGTCCGGCACGTCAGAATTACAGCCTCCATGTAGATAAGGAAACAGGCGTTACCGGTCGCTTCTGGGAAGAACCGGTCGTCATGAAATGGACTTTCGACTACGTTCCGCGCAATTGGTAATGTAAGAAGGAAAGCAGGCGGAACGGTCTTTCCCAAGTGATGTTTTCAAAATGCTGTAAAGAAATCCCCGGGCGGCAGGACAATAAAGAAATATAATATCTGCGCTGCGGAAAAATTTCTTTATCCGGTCTGTCCCGGGGATTTACTTGCAGCCGTTTCTTTTTGTGATTATTCGAAAGGAATTCTCATGATGCAGTTTCAAATGTTTCTGCAGCAGCTTATTCCCGCCATGGAATTCGGTACTGCGCTTATGACGCCGCTGGCAGTGCTGCTTGCTATCCTGTACAGTTGTGATGGAGGGAATCTTCGCAAAACTTTCAGAAAAGCTGCTTATTGGGGATTTTGGGGCTCTGTCTTCATCATGGCGGCCAAACAGGGGACAAGAAATGCGGTCAGCCGTGAAGGGTTTGAGGGATTGATGGCATTTTTCGCCATTATCAGCGAACTTATTCTGGCAGGTGTGCTTCTCGGTTCATCCGAAAAATTCATGAAGCGGCTTGGCATTTTTAAAAAGGGCGTCATTATCAACGTACTGGCTCTTACGATGTACTACGGCATGGAAATATGGCTCATTCCCGTGACCACCGTACTGAATGTGAATAATCCGTTTTCTGCGGAAATGCTTATCCGCATGCTCGGATTTGCTACAGGATTATTTATTGCTGTCGTGGGGAGCTGGCTCATTTACCATGCGGCAAAATCGCTGAACGACAAACGGCTGTATACTGTATTTCTTATACAGGTGGCGGCGCTTTTAATTCAGCAGATTATTTATCTTGTCCAGATTCTGATGGCAAGGGGAATCCTTCCTGCACGGTACCTGATCAAGGTGATGGCACCGGTTATTGATCACCAGGACTGGTTTATTTTCATTGTGTTTATCGTGGTCTTTGCGGTTCCTGCCGCATTGTTTTCACAGAAATGCCCTGCGAGGCCGGCAGGCTGCAATCCTGCACAGTATAGGAAAATCGTGGCAGACGATATACATAAAAAGCGCTGGGGCAAGGCTTCCGTAGGCGCGCTCATCGTGATGATTATTCTTTCCAGCGTGGGCAGTGCTTATGCAAACAAAAAGGAAGAATTGGTTCCTGCGGTATCTGTTACCGCAAAGGATCAGATGGTGAGCATTGATATCAATAAGGTGAATGACGGACATCTCCACCGTTTTGCCTATCGGACGAAGAAAGGGACGCAAGTGCGTTTCATCGTGGTGCTGAAAGGCGGCTCCGCTTACGGAGTCGGACTGGACTGCTGTGAAATCTGCGGGCCGACAGGCTATATTGAAAGAGAAGGACAAATCGTCTGCAAACTTTGCGACGTGGTTATGAATAAGCAAACAATCGGACTTCCCGGCGGCTGCAACCCGATTCCCGTAAAATATGGAGTAGGGAACGGACAGATCCGGATCGAGCAGAAAGAGCTGGATGCCGCGGCGAAGTATTTCCGTTAGCAGAAAGGAGGATATAATTGTTCTGGCAAATGGTAAAAGGCGCCATACTCCGGCAGGGGCGCCAGCTTCTTTTCGTGGCGCTTACCGTAGCCCTCGGCATTTCACTGGCAACGGCGATGCTGAATGTCATGTTTGACGTAGGAGAAAAGGTGAATCAGGAACTGAAAGCCTTTGGCGCAAATATCACGGTGACGTCAAAAAATTCCTCCATTCTGAAAGATATTTACGGGCTGGACGATGAATCGGCACCGAAAGAATACTTGAAGGAATCCGACCTGGGGCAGATCAAGACTATCTTTTGGACAAATAACATTGTCGCCCTTTCTCCCCATCTGAACGGCCATGTCACGTTGGACAACGGTGTATCTGTTCCTGTTTCAGGCACATGGTTTGATCATAAGATGGCTCTTCCCACCGGTGAAGTTTTCGTTACAGGAGAGCAATATCTCAAGTCCTGGTGGCAGCTGGATGGAGAATGGCCTGAAGAAAAAGAAGAAAATTCCGTTCTTGTGGGGAAAGATTTGGCAGCTTCCCTGCATGTAAAAAAGGGAGACACCCTTTCCTATACTAATAAGGATGGAACAAAAGGTTCATTTATCGTTTCAGGCATTCTTACCGGCGGCGGTGAAGAAGACGGTGAAATTATCGCGTATCTTCCGACTGTGCAGAAAGCTCTTGGGTTGGAAGGAAAGGTGGATACCGTCACCGTCAGCGCCATGACGACACCCGAAAACGAATTGGCCCGCCGTGCCGCTGCCAATCCGAAAAGCCTTTCTATCAAAGAATATGAAATCTGGTATTGTACTTCATATGTAAGCTCCATCGCTTATCAGATCGAAGAGGTCATCCACGGTTCCGTGGCCCGTCCTGTCCGGCAGATTGCCGAATCGGAAGGGCGTATTCTGGATAAGACACAGCTTCTTATGCTTCTCATTACTGTCCTTTCCCTGCTTTCTGCCACCATGGGGGTTTCTAACCTGGTCAGCGCAAATATCATGGAAAGAAGCAGGGAGCTGGGGCTGCTGAAGGCCCTCGGCGCAACGGATGTTTCGGTAATCATCCTCGTCCTGTCAGAAATTTTTATGGCGGGTCTGGCGGGCGGTGTCTTAGGCTATTTTGTAGGGATCGGCTTTGCGCAGATTATCGGTCATGCCGTTTTCGGATCGGGTATCGCGGTGAACCTGATTGTCATTCCGATTCTCATCGTGCTTCTGATTCTTATGATCCTGCTTGGCAGTCTGCCTGCGATTCGTTCGATTCTCAGGCTCCGTCCGGCAATTGTTCTCCATGGCAGGTGATTCCTATGAATATAAAACGACTACATATGTACCTGGTCATGGTGACAAACGCGCTTCTGCGGAGAAAACTGAGAATGTTCATTGCCCTTCTGGCGGTGGCCATCGGTGCGACAATTATTTCGGGCATGATCACGGTGTATAAAGAAGTACCCGAGCAGATGGGGCGTGAATTCCGCGCATACGGTGCAAATCTCCTCCTGCTTCCCTCCAACGGGAAAACAACTATGGAGGAGGCGGCCGTCACTCCCGTTTATGATATGCTGAAGGACAAAGAAATAATCGGTGCGGCGCCTTTCCTTTATGAACGTTTGAAGATTAATGAATCACCCGTACTTACCGGCGGCACTGATTTCAATGAGGTCAGAAAGGTAAGCCCCTACTGGCAGATCAATGGGGAAATGCCGAAAGAAAATTCCAAAGAAATACTCCTTGGCTATGAACTGTCCGAACGCTTTCAGGCAAAACCGGGGTCGCAGGTTATCGTAGCGCTTGGCGACGGAACGAAGGAAGAAACATATACCGTTTCAGGCATTGTCCGTACCGGAGGCAAAGAAGAACAATTTGCCTATGTGGATATTAAGAGCCTTTGGGATTTTCTGGGAAAGCCGAATCTTCTCAGCATGGTGCAGGTGAGTGTTGTGGCGAATTCAGGAGACCTGGAAGCTCTTGCGGCCCGTATGGCGGCGGAAACACCCGATGTCCATCCGCAGACGGTAAAGCAGATTGCCGCATCGGAACAGACCGTCCTTGGCAAACTGCAGGCCCTTGTTCTGCTCGTTACGGTAGTTGTTCTTCTTTTGACGCTTGTCTGTGTGGGAACGACGATGACCGAAGTCGTTTCTGAACGGCGCCGTGAAATTGGTTTGAAGAAAGCCCTTGGGGCAACGAACAGAAATATAGCGGGAGAGTTTTTCGGAGAAAGCTGTATGCTCGGCTTTATCGGCGGAATAATCGGCACAGGATGCGGATATCTTTTTGCTCTTGCCGTCGGAGTCAATGTTTTTGGCAGGAGTCTTGAAGTTTCATTTCCCATCGCGATTATGACGATTATTCTTTCCATTGTAGTGACAGCCGTGGCGACGATGCTGCCTGTACGAACCGCTGTAAAAGTGGAGCCGGCCATCGTCCTGCGTGGTGAATAAGGAGCGTATGATGAGTCTTTTAAAATTAACCGATGTGGGCATGCTCTACGGCGGGCGTGTTCCTGCACTGGAACATATCAACCTGACCGTGGAAAAAGGAGACTGGCTCGCCGTCATGGGGCCGTCCGGTTCAGGGAAAACCACGCTGATGAATATCATCGGCTGTATGGATAAACACACTTCGGGGGAAGTTATTCTTGACGGAATCAATCTGAATGAAGTGTCCAAAAACGAACTGACACAGATCCGGCGTGATAAAATCGGCATGGTGTTCCAGCAGTTCCACCTGATTCCTTATCTGACGGCTGTGGAAAATCTGATGGTCGCCCAATACTATCACAGCATTCCCGACAAGAAAGAAGCCATGGAAGCCCTGGCCCGTGTCGGTCTTGAAGACAGGGCGGGTCACCTGCCGAGCGAGCTTTCCGGCGGCGAACAGCAGCGCGTGTGTATCGCAAGAGCTCTGATCAATTATCCGGTCCTCATTCTTGCCGATGAACCGACAGGAAATCTGGATGAGAAAAATGAAAAACTGGTCATGAACCTTTTCCGTGAACTCAATGAAGAGGGGCATACCATCATTACCGTTACCCATTCCGACCATGTCGGCAAAGCGGCAAAACGGATCGTTATCATCGAGCATGGACATATGCGTGAAGGAGGAGAAGAAGAAAAAGCATGAAAAATTTAAAGAAATATGGCGCTGCGGCTGCAGCCGGCCTGGTGGCAGCGACGCTGCTCGGCGGCTGCGGTGATACCAAAGAAGCGCCTGCGTCCGAAGGCAGCACAAAATCGGGGCTGACCCAATACAAGCCGCCGAAAGTGGACACGAAAGGGCTCCTTTCCAAGGCGAAAGACGGCACCTTTGAAGGAAAGAGCGCCGCAAATGGAGAAGGAGAGTATTCCATTATTTCCATTACGGTGAAAGACCATAAAATCACGGCAGCTACTTTTGACGGCTTCCTGAAAGACGGAAAACGGAAAGGGGAGGATTATGGAAAAACAAACGGAAAAATAGAAAATAAGGTCTATTACAACAAAGCCCAGCTTGCATTGAAAGCAAATAAAACTTATGCGGAAGCGCTGCTGCAGAAACAGGAGCTGAATAAAGTCGATGGCATCTCCGGCGCTACCCTTTCCTATAAGCAGTTTTTCGATGCGGCGCAGCGTGCTTTGGAAGAAGCGGGCAAATAATTATTGTCATCGGGAACGTGTAACAGCGTTCCTGTTTTTATTTCCATGGACGGCGGGATATAATGTAAAAAAACAGGAAGGAAAACCATGGACAGAAAAAAGAAAGCTGACGGACTTTTGGTGGGTACTGTATTAATCTGCCTGCTTGCGGCGCCATTTAAAGAAACCGGCTTGCTTGGCGGCGGACTTTTCCATATGGCCTTTGCTGCTTCCGTGGGAGGGATTGCCGACCTTTTTGCCGTATCTTCCCTTTTCGGAAAACCTCTGGGGATTTCTTATCGTACTGACATTATCGCCAAACGAAGGGACCAAATCGTGGACATGGCGCGGGACATGATAGGGAAAGAACTGTTTACAGAAGAACTGCTGGAGGATTTTCTGGAAAAGAATTTACGGGCGGAACGTATTCTTGCCCAAATTGAAAAACAGGAAGAACTTCTCCTGCCTTTACTGGAATCTGCCTGCCGCTGCGGCATTCTTGCTATGGATAAAGGCAAGCTTTGGAGGCTGCTTCTTCGGGAAGGAAAAAGTGTTATTCAAAAAGAAAACTGGGCAGGCCGTATCGCTTTTGCTCTTTACGCATTGAAAAACTATGAAGGAAAACAGGTACTTGCCCAAGTACTTGCGAAAGAAGTGAAAGGATTCCTTCAGAACCGCTTTACACAGACAGAAGTAAGACGGCTCTATCAAAGCGCCTGGGCAAAGTACAGGGACAGGGGGTGGTTCCGCGGTTTGCTGGAGAGCTTTGTTGAAAGAGAAGAAACGGAAAATATCCGCCTTATTCAGGAGCAGGTGTGGAATCTGGCGGATTCCATCGTTGATCCCGGAAGCGAAGTAAGGTGCGCCCTTGGAAAGAGCTGTGACAGCTTTCTTAAACGGCTTACAGAAGATAAAAAACTGCAGGAGGAAATCAATACATGGGTGTCCGCTAATCTTGCAAGTCTTTTGGGAAACAGGAAAGACTTCTTTGAAAACCTTTGGGAGAGCCATCAGGAAAATGTGGAAAAATTTCTGGCAGGAAAAATACTGGACCTTGTAAAAAATGAATTGGGGAATCCTGAAAAAAAGGAAAGAAACGATAAATTCCTCTTAAAGCAATGCAGGCGCCACGTCGGCTGGCTCCATGAAAAGATTGCCGGCGGTGTCACCAAAGCACTCTCTCCTTACGACGGCAGAAAGATGGCAAGCATGGCAAAGAAAAGTGTCCAAAATGAAGTGCAGGCTATCCGAATCAACGGTACCATCATCGGCGGTATGGCAGGACTGCTCTTCTACCTTGCGGTATGGGCGGGAGGGATTTTCTGATGAAAAGATATAAAACGGCGAACTGCATCTTCCTGGCATCAGCCATTCTTTTCGTAATCGCCATAGGAGTTCACTGTTTCTGTGAAAATCCTTTGGCAGGCCTTTTTTACTTCCTTGCCCAGTCCTGTCTCATCGGCTGCTTTGCCGACTGGTTCGCTGTGGAAGCCCTTTTCCGGAACAGACTTCATCTTCCTCTTTTTAAACCGCTTATTCCTGCTAACAGGGAAGCTGTCCTCCGGCGGCTTCAGGAAACGGTGGAAGGAAAACTGGTGGGGAAAGAAACTTTTACTGACTTGCTGAAAAATTTTTCCCTCATTCAATTCATTGAAAAAGAAGCAGAAGGGTCCGTGAAAGACATAGAAACCGACCTTGCCCGGAGCGGCGGCGAACTTCTTCTGGGATTCATGGAAGACCATAAGAAAGACTTGTCTTGCTGGATCAGGCAAGGCGTGGATAATGTAAGAGTCAGTCTTGGCTTTTATCTCAGAGAAAAAGCGCTGGAAGGAAACTATACGGAGCAGTTTCTGGATAAACTCCTTGAAGAAGCACAGCGTGCCGTCAAATCGAACCAAATGAAGCAGATAATCATAAATAAACTGGAAAAATTGGGAGAAAATCGGGAGCGCGGATTTTTGGAAAGGCTCGTTTATAGCTTTGCAAAGTTTACAAATACCGTAGACTATGAAGACATGGCGGAAGCTTTCCTTGCGGCGCTGTCAGAACGAATCGAACTGTGGCGCGTGGATATCCACCCTTTTCACAAAACGCTCCTGAAAGAATGGAATGCTGCTGTAGAAGCCTTCCTGAAAACAGAAGAAGCGGAAAAAGCCCTTGCCCATTTTGCGGAAGAACTCTATCAATCTGTTTCCGTGGAAGAAAAAACGGATGCCTTATACAACAGTCTTTATGAAAAATGGGCGGCAGGAGATCAATTTGAAAAACGTTTCGTCCCGAAATTGCGGACTATGCTCCACAATGTTCTCCGAAGCGTGGCGGAAAACAAAGAACTCCGTGCCGGCATTGATGAGAGCGCCAGAGCTTTGGGAGGAAATATTTTGGAAGAAGAATATCCCCATATTTCTTCCGTCACCGCAGATATCTTGAAGAAATTCAAAGACAGCGACCTGAATGAATTTATTGAAGCGAAAGTCCACAAAGAACTGGAAGGCATCCGAATCAACGGGGCTGTTGTGGGACTCGTTGCCGGCTTTGCACTCTACGGATTGATTGAGTATCTTTACTTGCCTATTATTTCCTTACTCTTTTCGTTATAAAGGAAATCTGTAAGTCCTGACGAATAAAAAGTCCTGTAAAAGGCAGGCCGATTTTTGTTATAATGGGCAAAGAGGTGATAATAATGGAATTTTTAAATGAAAAGAACATGATTGTTGACGGCGTGGACAAGTATTATGTTTCCGAACTGAAGCGTGTATACGGCAGTGCGGAATACGATGGAGAGGAATTTGTTTTCCTTTACGATCCGGAACAGGAAGATACCACCCGCGCCTATCGCCCTGACAGCTTTGTGATGGCGGTAATGATGGACGATGAGATTTTCGACGGCAAGGTGCTTCAGTACCTCGTGACCCTGTCCTATGACGGACATGTGAAAGGCGTGGAATATCTGGGACTGGATGATGCAGGCCGTCCTGATGCCGTTGATGTGGAATAAGAGAAACTGGCGAATGAAGAAAAGGAGTTGTGAAAAGATGAGTTTCTTTTTGCAGCTCCTTTTGTGACGGTTTTATGAGTAATAAAAGAGCTGCGAATCGGGATCGTCCCTTTCACAGCTCTTTTTTGTTTTATTCAATTTTCAGTAAAGTATTATCTGTCGCCCAAGTGGTTATCAAACATGTAGAGGAGAGCGGCGCCTTCCTGTGCTTTTTCGAATCCCATGATGTTGTCGCGGGCGTTGACTTCTTCTTCAATCTGTTCGGTGACGTACCACTGGAGGAAGATTTCGGTTTCCAGATCGCCTTCTTCGCGGGCAAGTTTAACAAGGCTGCGGATGGAAGCGGAAACAGCTTCTTCGTGAGCCAGAGAGTCTTTAGCGACATCCAGCGGATTGTCGTAGTGTTTCTTGACACCTTCAATCGGAAGGAAGTCGACGGTACCGTCTCTGTCTTCAATGTAATCAATGAGTTTCAGGGCGTGTTCTCTTTCTTCTTCATACTGTTTGTCCAGCCATTTTGCATAGCCGTTCAGAGCCAGGTTTTTCATGTCGTGGGACATGGAACGATAAAGGTAGCCGGAAGCAAATTCCATGTTTACCTGGTCAACAAGCGCTTTTAAAAGTTTCTTTGATAATTTCATGATAAATCTCCTTTTTTATAAACTCTTAAGTATCTAAAACTTTCTATACACACTATAACATAGAAAAATATCGATGTAAAGGGGCGAGTTAAAAAGATTTAAAAATTTTTTAGGCAGTCTTTTCTGATGCATGACGTATTATAGAAATACATACAGGAAATACTCTTTATAAAAAATATTCATTCCTTTATAATGGTATTTATTTCGGCAGAAAGCTGCTTTGACTTGACAATACTTGACAGTATCTGTGGTTGGGCATACAATTTTTAGAATAGTATTAAATGGGGAGTTATGCCCGAAACAAGTTATGTAAAAGTGGAGGATAAGATGAGCAAGCCTCTTGTTGCTATAGTAGGACGCCCGAATGTGGGAAAATCTACGATTATTAACGGCCTTGCCCAGAAGCGTGTGTCAATTGTTGAAGATATCCCCGGTGTGACGCGGGATCGTATTTACTGTGACGTGCGCTGGCTGGATCGTGAGTTTACCATGATTGACACGGGCGGTATTGAGTTCCGTGATGAAGCGGATCAGATATCCGACGGTATCCGACAGCAGGCGCAGCTTGCCATGGAAGAGGCAGATGTGATTCTTTTTGTCGTCGATGCCCGTGTCGGTGTGCAGGAGGATGATCAGACGATTGCGGGAATGCTTAGGCGTACGGGAAAGCCCGTGGTACTCTGCGTGAATAAAGTGGACAGTGAAAATCAGAAAATGGATACGTATGAGTTTTATTCCCTGGGAATCGGCGATCCCATGCCGGTATCCGCTGTGAACCATCTGGGATTCGGTGATTTGCTGGATAAGATTTCGGAAGGATTTCCGCCTCGTGAGGAATATGATTCTTCCGATATCATCCGCACGGCGATCGTGGGGCGTCCGAATGTAGGGAAATCGACGCTGATCAATTCTCTTCTCGGCTATGAGCGTTCTCTTGTGGCTGATGAAATGGGAACTACTCGTGACGCTGTGGATTCCGTATGGAAATACAAAGGGAAGACTTTCATTCTTGTAGATACGGCAGGGATGCGTAAGAAAGGAAAGATTGACGAACCTCTGGAAAAGTACAGTGTTATCCGTTCGATTCGTGCAATTGATAATTGCGATGTGGCGATTTTTGTCCTTGATGCGAACGATATGCTTACGGAACAGGATAAAAAGATTATCGGGTATATCCATGAGGCTGGCAAAGGACTTATCCTTATGGTGAATAAGTGGGATATGATTCCCAAAGAGACGAATACCATGGTGGAATTGGAAAAGCAGGTACGTGACGGCCTTCCTTTTGCTCCTTATATCCCCATGCTTTTTGGATCGGCTCTGACAAAGCAGCGCATCCAGCGCCTCGGCGATATGATTTACAATGTGGCGGAGCAGCAGTCCATGCGGGTGTCTACGGCAGTTCTGAATGATTTGCTGGATGATGCGAAAATTGTGAATCCGCCTCCTGCCCATGCCGGCCGTGTGGCGAAAATTTATTATATGACGCAGGTGGGGATCCGTCCGCCGACTTTCGTCATGTTTGTGAATGACGCGAACCTGATTCATTTTTCTTATGTCCGTTTTATAGAAAACCGCCTTCGCGCCGCCTTTTCTTTTGAGGGGACACCAATCCGTATCGTGCTGCGGAGCAAGAAAGACGGTGACGAATTATGATGGAAATGGTTGTAATCGTACTTCTCGCCTATCTTATCGGTGCTGTCCCGTCAGGATATCTTATCGGGCGGATCTTCTACGGCGTCGATTTGAAGAAGACGGGAAGTGGAAATATCGGAGCAACAAACGCGTACCGTACACTTGGAATGAAAGCGGGGCTGGCGGTGTTTTTCTGTGATTTCATGAAAGGGGTTATTGCTGTTCATCTGGGAATGCCCGAACCGACAACGGTTCTCTTATGTGCGCTTTTTGCAATTATCGGGAATGACTGGTCCATTTTCCTTAAGTTTAAGAGCGGCAAAGGGGTAGCCTGCGGTGTGGGAGCCTTTACGTATATTTGTGCGCCGGCGACGATTGCATCATTTATCGTCTGGCTCATTGTTTTTCGATGGAAGAAAATCGTTTCGCTCGCCTCAATCGCGGGTGCACCGGTGGTACCGATCGTTATTTGGGTTTTGGGAGAACCTTGGGAGTATGTGGCATTCAGTCTGGCGGCGGCTCTCATTGTTGTGGTAAAACATAAGGAAAATATCGAAAGACTTCTGCGGGGAGAAGAAAAACCGATTATACAGGGAAAGAAGGAATCGCAGTGAAAATAGCCATGATCGGTTCCGGCGGATGGGGGACGGCGATGGTTACATCGCTTGCCGCCCGCCATGATGATTTGGAACTGTACTGCCGCAGGGAAGAAGCGGCACGGGAATTGAAGGAAACAAGAGAGAATAAAGAATATTTACCGGGGGTCCGCATTCCGGTCCATGTAAAAATTACGAGTGATTTGGAAAAAGCTGTGTCCGGTGCGGACTGCGTGGTGTTGTCTACTCCGTCTAAAGCGGTAGAAATAACGGCGGAAGCTATGGCGCCTTTTATGAAGAAAAATGCTGTTGCAGTATGTGCTTCTAAAGGTCTTGCCGATGAAGCGGGCCATCGTTTATCGGAAATCATTTCAGAAAAGTTTTCTTCCGTAACGGACCGGATTGTTGTTTTATCCGGACCGAATCATGCGGAAGAAGTAGGTCTCGGTCTTCCGGCGGCGACCGTGGCGGCATCGGAAGTGCCGGAAGCTGTACAGATCGTGCAGGATGTTTTCATGCGGCCCGTGTTCCGTGTATACCGCAGTGATGATATCCGCGGCGTAGAATACGGCGGCGCATTGAAAAATATCGTAGCTCTTGCCTGCGGTGTGCAGGACGGAATAGGTCTCGGCGATAATTGTCGTGCTGCGCTTATGACACGGGGGCTTGTGGAAATGGCAAGATTTGGTGTGCATTTCGGCGCCCGCCGGGAAACTTTTTTCGGCTTATCGGGAATGGGCGACCTTGTTGCTACATGTACCAGTACCCACAGCCGCAATCACAGGGCGGGCCTTATGTTGGGAAAAGGAAAGACCGCGAAGGAAATCTGCGAAGGAACCCACATGGTGGTGGAAGGAATGCGCACGGCTTTCCTGGTGAATGAAATCGCAAGGCGCGAACATATCGATATGCCGATTACCGAAGAAGTGTGCCGCCTTCTGGAAGGGGAACACACGGCGCAGGAAGCCTTGGAAAATTTGATGACCCGTGCGAAAAAGGCGGAAATTGAGACGTATCTGGAGCCCTGATAAAAACCGGGCGGGGAGTCATAGTATAAATATATGAGCCGTTTGCCACATTGTGGTATAATTTAATAAATTTCCAATTGGTATTTCAAGCAGTATATTTTTTGAAAACTGATGGGAAATAAGAACATCATCCTTGAAACGGAATGAAAAATGAGAATCATTGGAGGAAGCGCGAAAGGGACAGCCTTGCTGTCGCCTGTGGGGAAGGGGATGACCCGGCCTACGCTCGGGCGGGTACGTGAAAGTATATTCAATGTGCTTGCCAATGTAGGAATGAAAGATACCCGTGTGCTTGATATTTTCGCGGGAACCGGCGCGATGGGACTGGAAGCTTTGAGCCGGGGCGCGGCACATGCGACGTTTTTGGATAAGGCGACATGTAAGCTTATCCGTGAGAATGCGGTGAAATGCCATGTGGAAAACAGGGCGGATGTTTTACCCGGCGATGTCAGCCGTTCTTTGGCAAAGCTTGCAGGGAACAGGTATGATTATTTGTTTATGGATCCTCCTTACGGAAAGGGCTATATTGATCAAATTCTTGCTTTGATTTTCGCTTGCAGGCTTCCTGCTGAGAATGCTATTATTATTGCAGAGCATTCTATAGAAGAACCGCCGGATATGACCTGTTTGGAGGAGGAATGCTCGGTATGGAAAGAAAAAAAAGTAGGAAATATTGTTGTTACTTACCTCCTTTGCCGGGGTTCTGAGGGAGAAGTTTCATGAAAATCGCTATTTGTCCGGGCAGTTATGATCCGGTCACTTATGGCCATTTGGACATCATTAAGAGAAGCGCCGTGCTTGTAGATAAATTAATTGTTACGGTGTTTGTAAATCCGTCTAAAAAGACATCCCTTTTTTCTATTGAAGAACGGCTGGATATGCTTCGTGAAACGACGAAGGATATTCCCAATGTAGAAGTAGATACATCGACGGGGCTGCTCAATGTGTATGCTGCCAGTAAAAACTGCCATCTTCTCATTCGCGGCCTGCGGGCATTCAGTGATTTCGAATATGAATTCCAGCGGGCGCTCATGATTAAGAAGATTGATCCTACGTTGGAAACCGCTTTTTTCATGACAGACGGACGGTATTCATACCTGTCCTCCACCGGCGTGAGGGAATTGGCATATTTTAACGGTGATGTGTCACAGATGGTTCCCCCTTATGTGGAAGCTATGATAGAGAAAAAATTAAAGTTACTTAAGAAATGAGGTTGTAAAATGGATACAAGAAAATTGCTTGAAGAACTTGAAAATGTTATTGACAGCGCAACCGAAGTACCGTTCTCCAACAAGAAAATGGTAGACAAAGATGAAATCGAACGACTGATTGACGCGATTAACCAGTCGCTTCCCAATGAATTGGAGAGTGCCCGCCGTATCGTTGCCGATAAGGAAAGAATTCTTCTGGATGCAGAGAAAAAAGCGGATGACACCATTGCCCAGGCGAAAGATTACATCGCAAGGATTACCGAAGAGAGCGAATTGGTAAAACAGGCGCAGGAAAGGGCTAATGAAGTGGTGACTTCCGCCAACCATTCCGCCGAGGAATTGCGCAGCAGTTCCATTACCTACGCGACTGATGTTTTGAAATACGTGGAAACGAATATGGAAAACATGCTGGATACCTTGAAGAAGAACCGCCAGAGCTTGATTGATTCCAACACGGCAGCTGCCAGGGAAGAACAGAAATAAAAGATTTCAGCTTTTTGGAATACGTTTATCTGTATTATTCATGGTGTAAGAAGGAAACGGAGTCCGACGATGGGAAGTATGAACAGAAAGCAGGTGCTTCTTTGCGCCCTTGCCTTTATCATACCGGCTCTTGTCGGATTTTTTGTGTGGAGTGATGATGGGAAACGCTCCGGAGAAGATTCCGTGGTTGCGGAAATAACGGAAAGCGGAAACGCAAATGAAGAAAGCCGTGTCCTCGTATATGTCGTAGGCGCCGTGAAAGAACCGGGTGTCTATGAACTGCAGCGGGGGAGCCGCGTGTATGACGCGGTGCAGGCTGCCGGAAACGTTCTTCCTTATGCGGATATGGAAGGCGTCAATATGGCAGAACCCGTTGAAGATGCTATGAGGGTCTATATTCCTCTCAATCCGGAACGGACGACTCCCGCCGCAGCCGGTTTGGTGAATATTAATCATGCCTCGGGAACGGAGCTGGAAACACTTCCCGGCATTGGAGCCAAGACGGCAGATAAAATTATTGAATACAGAAACGAACATGGCGGGTTCCGCTCAAAAGAGGAATTGAAAGAGGTACCCACCATCGGGGAGGGGAAGTACGCCAAAGTGTCAGAGCGGATTACCTTATGAAACGGAAATATATATTTCTTTGGTGTGCTTCCTTTTTGGCTGCAGGGATATTTTTTGCGTCTTTTTTTGAGTTTTCTCTTTTTGGGGGAGGACTCTTTTTATTTTTGTCTTTGATGGGTATCCTTTCAGGGAGGGTTTTCGGGAAAACAGGTGCTGTGTGGGTATGCGGCGCTCTTTTTTTATGTGCTGCCGGTGCGGTCCGTATGGAAATAGCAGAAGAAATATGGAGACAGCAGTCACAGTACATTGTGGGCAGTGAAGGAACCTTCTGCGGCATCGTTGCAGAGGAACCTCTTGTGGACAAAGGGGAGGACGGATATGCCCGGTACCTTATTGATCTGAGGAAAATCCGTTATGCCGATGGAGAAGAAAAAAGCATTTCAGGAACAGTGTACCTGTATGACTTTGCCGTTGAGAATAAATATCCTGTCGGAACTGCACTGGAAGCGGAAGGAAAGCTGCGGCCCCTCCGTTTATATAAGAATCCGGGGAAAATCGATCTGGAGAAGCGCTACGAAAGCGGGCATCTTTTAGGACGAATTTACAGCAAGGAGAACAACCGTATCCGCCCTGCAGGAGAAACCGGGGAGTATAGGGTGACGCGCTGGGCGGAAACGATGAGGGAACGGTTGGCATGTTCTTTTGCTTCCTACATGGATCCTGTACGTCTTCCTGTTCTGATGACACTTCTTTTCGGCGGACACTATTCAGAAATTCCCAAAGACATCATCCATTCTTTTTCAGTGACCGGCATTATTCACATCTTGTCCGTTTCCGGTTCTCACATCGCGCTGCTTTTCGGTTTTTTATATTTCCTTGGGAAATGGCTGGGACTTTCCATGAAAGTAACGGTATTTCCCGCTGTGCTTCTTGTACTCGTGTATGCCGCTATGTCAGGCTTTGTGCCTCCTGTGGTCCGCGCGTCCCTCATGGGAATTCTTGCTGTGATCGGTGTCCTTCTGGAACGGGGGAGGACGGCGCTTAATCTTCTGGGAGCGGCAGTGGCAGGGATGCTCTTGTGGAACCCCTATTTCCTTTTTGATATCAGCTTCCAGCTTTCCGTCTGCGCGTCGGCAGGAATACTGCTTTTTTATGAACCGCTTCGGCATGCGTTTGCCCGATTAGGAAAAATTCCGCCCCGGATCTGTGAAGGCTGTGCTCTTTCTACGGCGGCCCAAGTCCTCGTGCTTCCCATTATTTTGTATAATTTTCATAGTTTCCCGCTATATTTCATACCTGCCAACCTGATCGTTGTGCCGCTTTTGGAATGGGTGATCATTGGGGGACTTTTGGCGGCGCTCTCTTCTTTTCTTTTGATGCCTCTGGCAGGAGGAATCTTGCAGTTTGCCGATTACTTCCTCTGGGCGGCGCTGCGGTTGAATGGATTTATTTCTTCACTGCCGGAAGCGTCTTTTGAAGCGGGCAGTCTTTCCCTTGCCGAAGGGATTTTGTATTATATAGGAGTGGCGGTTTTCTGTTTCAAAAGGAAATGGGAACGGAAAGGGAAATATCTTCTTGCCGGTGTCATTTTTACCGGGGCGATTCTTTTGTTGGCAGAATGGGCAGTGCGCCGGGAGACCGTTCTGCTGGCGCCTGATTTGGGAGCAGATACGGGGACAGTGCTTATGTCCGGTGATGCGAAGATCGTGTATTATAAAAGCAGCGGGATTCCTTCGGCGGCAAGCGGACGGGAATTGGATTCAATCTTAGGGTACCATGGAATTTTTGATATAGACGTGCTTCTTCTCAATCTGGAAGAGGTGAAGAAGCCTGTCCCGTTTGAAATGGATACAAGAATAAAAGAGATATGGGCGGTCGGAGGAAAAGCGGAAACGCTTGCACCTTTCCTTATAAAAGATTTCAAAGGAACAGTCAGAAACCTATCGCCGTCACGCCTGCGCTTAAAAAACGGATTGACAGTCATAACAAACGGAAGTGCCCTTCGTGTGGGAAAGGGTTCGTGGGATGTATACTTTTCAGGAAATAAGAGTTTCAGTGAAGGAGATTCCCCGCACACCGCATGGGTGGGAGGATCGAACGGTTTCCGCCGCGGCGTATCGGAAAAGGAACTGGACAGATTGAAACCTGAAGCGGCAGTATATGGAGGCGGCGGGCGATTCGCCGGTGAGGACAAAGATGTTTTTTATCTCTGCAATTGTCCCGTAGCATACACGGAGAGCGAAGGGATGGCGGAATTGATATGGGAAAAAGACGGATGGCGGTTATTGCGGGGGAGATGGGATGGAAATAATGGCAGTAAAACAAATCTTATCCAATTGCAAAATTTTATACGGTAATGACTCGGTTACTATCGGATTGCGGAGAGAAGAAATCATCCGTGATTATTTTCATGGAGAAATACCCGAGGTGACGGTGCTTGATTCTCCGGGGAATTATGACCTTTACAGGAGTTATCTGGAAGGGCAGTCCCTCTTTGCCGTAAAGACGGCAGTGGTCATGGAGAATCCTTTTTTTATAAAAAGGCCGCCGAAAGATAAAAAGGAAGAAAATGAATTTAACAGTTTCATAAATATACTGAAAGAGTTGACACCCGATACATTGGCGATTTTTACGGTAGACGGCGCTTTAGATAAAAGAACGAAGGCCTCTAAAACGTTACTTTCTGTCTGCGGGAGTGAAGAATGCAGTCTTTTAGCGCCGCGGGAAGGCGCGTCCGTCATGGTGCGGATGCTCATGGACTGCGGGAAGCGGGTGGAGTCGGAAGCACGGGCGTATATGGAAGAAGTTATCGGTTCCTGGGAGACGATTTCCCGCCCTTTTCTTCAAACAGAATGTGATAAAATCGTATTAATGGCAGGAAACAGGACCGGTATTTCGAAAAAGCTTCTGGAATACGCTTTGCCTGAGTATATGGATCAGGGGATTTTTAAGTTTACTGATGCCCTGATTGCCAAAAATGCGTCTGCCGTTATGGAGAATACTGATCATGTGTTTACGGACGTGTCGGAAACAATTAAAAATCTGGGATTTATTTCCGCTAAATTCAGAAAAATAAAAATACTGAAAGAAATGCAGCGGAACCATGTACCCTTGCCGCAGATACAGAAAGCGGCAGGGGTGACGAACCAATGGGCGTGGAAAAATCTGGAGAAGGATGCCCGCTTTGTTTCTGAAGAAGATGCGGAATGGCTGCTGCTGAATATATTTGAGTATCATTGGGGAATTCGCGAAGGAAGTGCTCAAACGGTAAAAGAGCTGCTGCTGCGTTATTGTATGCGTAAATGAGAGAGGCGGATATGTATAAAATTGTAAAAGTTTTCGGGGGTATTTTTGTGGCGGCTGCTGTCCTTGCCGGAGCAGCTCCTTTTGTCTGGGCGGGGAAAGACACGGTCATCCCCGGCGTCCGACTGAACGGTACCGCGGTAGGCGGCATGGGGAAAGTCCGGCTGGAGGAGTTTTTTCGGGAAAAGAATGAAGAGCTTGCCGCAAAAAAACTGGCGCTTAACCATGGCGCGGTTCATGAAGAGTGGTCATATAAGGATTTAAACGTGCATTTTGATAAAAGTAGGGCAGATGAGCTTTTGCGGTTGGGGAAAACGGGAAATCTGCTTTCTGACTGGATCACCCGCTGGAAAGCAGTCATTTATGGTGATGTAGTAGGGGTGGTTCCGCTTTATGACAGGGAAGCGCTTTGCACGAAAGTGGATGAACTTGCCGTGAAGTATGGGCAGACGCCGAAAGAGGCTATGCCTGTCATCAAAGATGACGGGACAGTGGAATTTACTGAGGGCGTACCTTATCTTGTTTTTGATCAGCCGAAGCTTGTGGAAATCGTAGGAAATGCCCTTGTCAGTGAAGATACGGATGCTGTGGAAATTCCCGTGACGGAAGAAAAGATGCCGATGCTGACAAAGGAGCGGTTGAAAAATTTTAATACGGTTCTCGGTGTTTATACGACGAATTTTGGGGAAAGTCCCAACAGAAGCAGAAATATCGAATTAGCGGCGGAAGCCATCAGAGGGTCTGTGGTGGATCCGGGTACCGTATTTTCCTATAACGATGCTACAGGAGAACGGTCTCCGGACAAGGGATACTTGGAAGCGCCTGTCATTGTGAATGGAAAGCCGCAGCCCGGTTATGGCGGCGGCGTGTGCCAGGTGAGCACAACACTTTTTAATGCGGTGCTTCTTTCGGGAATGGAAGTGACGGAACGGAGTCCTCATTTTTCACCGGCATCGTATGTGCCCATAGGACAGGATGCTACTGTTTCTTATGGGGACCTGGATTTTCAATTTATAAATAATTTTAAAAATCCGGTTTACGTATATACGAAGTATGAACCGGGCGCGGTGACATGCTGGATCATCGGCGCCAGGGAGGATAAACCGGAGGAATCCCGCGTTCTGCTTGAGTATTCGGGCGCGATAGGATTCAATACGCAGGAAAAGGTGGATCCCGTGCAGACGGAAGAAAAGACGGTAGAATACGGACATGAAGGATATAATGCGGAAATCCTCCAGTATGCCCGCTGGGCGGACGGACGTGTTTACGAGAGGTGAAAGAGATAGGCTTGGTAACCGAAGATTTCAAGCCATCAGGACTGTCTTCATCCGAAGCTGCCATCCTTGCCAACCAGA
>ENA-UEOY01000047-UEOY01000047.1-human-gut-metagenome-genome-assembly--contig:-NODE-47-length-53037-cov-141.862745_pt1 | contig 53037 bp, 54 predicted proteins | sample MGYA00242892_ERZ507900 | MGnify/ENA primary metagenome ERZ507900 (study PRJEB26167, sample SAMN06115427) | human gut metagenome | host: Homo sapiens | place: China:Henan | collected 2015-04-15...
GTAGCAAAAAAGAACGCAGAGGAGTATGTAAGCAAACTTCATCGTAAAGGCATGAAAGAAGCTCGTGTCTATATCGGTGCCAATGGTCACGTAAAGGTGATATATCGCAAGTTCAGCACTCGCGAAGAGGCAAACAAAGCGAAGAACATGCTGACAGACAACATCGAATTTGAAGGATCTTGGATAACAGAAATAAAATAAATGAAAAGAGTAAGATGCCCAAAATGTGATAACTTCATCACATTCGACGAGAAGAAATACACCGAAGGACAGTCGTTAGTATTCCAATGCCCCGACTGTGGCAAGCAATTCGGCATACGCATTGGTGTTTCAAAACTGCGCAACACGCAGAAAGAGGATATTCCTGAAGAAAATGCAGAAGGAAACGAGTGTGGCTACATCACCGTTATCGAAAACGTATTCCATTACAAGCAGGTCATTCCGCTACACATGGGTGTGAACGTCATCGGACGCTACATGAAGAATAGCGGTGTAAACTGCGCTATCGAGACAAACGACCCGAGCATCGACATCAACCATTGTTCTATCACAGTAAGCCGCGACAAAAAGGGCAACTTGAAGTATGTGCTTAAGGACAGACCGAGCTACACTGGTACCTTCGTCGACAACGTTATTCTTGGCGACCGCGAGCAACGCGTTATCGAGGACGGCACATTGTTCACAATTGGTGCTACGAGTGTCATTCTGCACACAGACAACATCAACGACACAACGCAAGAATAGACAACATTACATCCACACAATTACGCTGTGAGTTTGCCACGCTACGGCAACATTGTTGTCGCGCTACGGCAATTAAGTTTCGGTAGCACAACAACAATGTTGCCGTAGCGTGGCAAACTCGCAGTTATAATTTATTGACAATTTCCTTGCCCATTTGCATTACGTAGGTAAGGTTTATATCCTTGTCGTAGACAACGATATCGGCATCCTTACCCTCCTCTATTGAGCCTTTGCGGTCGAACACGCCCATAATCTTTGCAGGTGTTTCGCTTGCCATGCGGAACACATCTATCATCGGTATTTCTGCCTTTTGTATACATGTGCGGATGAGCACATCCATAGTGGCAATGGAGCCGGCAAGCACCGAGCGGTCGGCGAGTTTACACACACCGTCTTCCATAATCACACGAGCCTCCGGAGACACATCACCTTCGCTTGCTGCATAAGCCAAAGAGTCGGTGATGAGGGCTGTTCTTTCTACGCCTTTTATCTTATATACAATCTTAAGCATTACTGGTGGCACGTGTATACCATCGGCAATCACCTCTACCGTCATATCCTGCAGCGCATAAACACTCTCCACGGTGCCTGGCACCTTGAACTCGTGCTCCTTGTACACTACGGGCATTGCGTTGTAGAAGTGCGAGGCATGTGTCATTCCGGCATCATGCGCCTTCACCACATCCTCATAGGTAGCTCGTGTGCAGGTGAGAGCAGAAAGCACGCCATGCTTGCGTAGCTCTTTGATAAATCTAACCGAGCCGGGCAGCTCTGGTGCCTCATCCCAACGCTTGATGCACTTATACTTTTTGAGCAGCGTCTCATATTCATATATAATAGGTGCCTTTATCAACACTGGGTTTTGTGCACCAGCTTGCTTTCTATTGATATACGAACCTTCGATGTGCAATCCAAGCACTGGGCTATCTTTCTCCGCCATGAGTTTCTGACACACGTTGCAGGCAGCCTCAATGGTAGGTATTGTCGACGACGATAATGTTGGGTATATTGCGGTGGTGCCGTGCTTCAGATGAGCATTGACACCTGCACGAAAAGCGTCCTGCGTGGCTTCAATGAAGTCGCGACCGCCTCCGCCATGAGCGTGCATATCAATGCCGCCTGGGACGATATAGCCTCCTTGGGCATCGATGATTTCAGCTCCCACAACATGCAAGTTGATGTTTGAGACGGCTCTGATTTTATTGCCGTCCGTCACTATGGAGCCGCCATCAAGCCATCCTTTAGGTGTTAGGATGCGACCATTGACAAATTGTTTCAACATATTATTTCTTTTTAGAGTTCGTTAGTCACCTCGTTACCCATCTGCATTACGTAGGTGAGTTTAAGGTCTTTGTCGAACATCATGATATCAGCGTCCTTACCGTCCTCGAGCGAGCCCTTACGATCGAACACGCCCATAATCTTTGCAGGAGTCTCGCTCGCCATACGACATGCGTCCTCCATCGGTATGTTTGCCATTTGCACACACGTGCGGATGAGACGATCCATTGTGGCGATAGAACCAGCGAGGGCTGAGTGGTCGGCAAGCTTGCACACGCCGTCTTCAAGTATCACGCGCGGGTCGAATGCTACGCCCTCGTCGCTTGCGGCACATGCTAACGAGTCGGTGATGAGGGCGGTTTTCTCTACGCCCTTTATCTGATAAACCACGCGGAGCATCACTGGGGGCACATGTATGCCGTCGGCAATCACCTCTACGGTCATATCTGGAAGGGCGTACACGCTCTCTACGGTGCCCGGCACCTTGAACTCGTGTTCCTTATATACCACTGGCATTGCGTTGTAGAAGTGTGTAGCGTGCATCATGCCAGCCTTGTGTCCGGCTACGACATCTGCGTATGTGGCGCGTGTGTGACCGATAGATGCCACTACGCCGTGCTTACGACACGACTGTATGAACTCCACAGAACCTGGCAGCTCCGGAGCTTCGTCCCAACGCTTAATGCATGGATACTTGTCGAGCAATGGCTCATACTCCTCTGCCACCGGTGGCTTTATCCATTCGGGTATCTGTGCGCCTGCCTGCTTCGGGTTGAAGTATGGACCTTCGAGATGGAGTCCGAGTACGGGGCTATTCTCTTCTTCCATTAGTTTCTGACAGGTCTCACAAGCTGCCTCAATCATTGGCACGGTAGAAGACGAGAGGGTTGGGAATATAGAGGTTGTGCCGTGCTTCATGTGTGCTTTTATGGCTACACGGAACGCCTCCTCTGTGCCCTCCATGAAGTCGCGTCCGCCTCCTCCATGCACGTGCAACTCTACTCCGCCTGGTACTACATAGCAACCTTTGGCATCGATAATCTGAGCGTTAACGATGTGCAAATCGCTGTTCGATACGGCTAAAATCTTATTACCGTCAATGATTACAGAGCCGCCTTCAAGCCATCCTTGTGGAGTAAGAACGCGACCATTAATTATTTGTTTTAACATAACTGAATGATTAGTTTTGGGACTATTGAGCAGCACATCCTGCTTGTGCAGATTGTGTGTGCAAAGTTCCGTCGTCCATTAGTAGGTTTTTCACAAGCAAAGGTACATATTATTTTTTATTGCAGCCAACAAAATAACAAAAAGAATTATTAACTTTGTAACAAAATCACAAAAATACAACAAATGATAACAGGCGAGATAAAAAACAAAATCGACCAGATATGGGACACGTTCTTTGTGGCTGGCATCACTAACCCCATTACCGTTTTGGAGCAGATGACGTACATCTTTTTTATGAAGATGCTCGACGACAAGCAGTTGCAAGAGGAGGAGAACGCACGCGACTGGGACTGTGAGGTAGAGAACCCCACCTTCCTCAACGGACAGCTGTGGGTAAATCCGGAGGCTGTGAGCGACGAGGAGCGAGCTGGTGTACCCTACGAAAACCTGCGCTGGCATGTGTTCAAGAACTTCGGTGCCGACAATATGTTCAAGGTGGTTCGTCAGAGCGTGTTCGAGTTTATCAAGCACATCGGCACTGGCGAGGAGTCTGCCTATAGCCGCTACATGAAGTCGGCAATCTTCCTCATCCCCAACGCTCGCACCCTTGCCAAGGTGGTGGACGGTGTCGACTGTAATGACACACATCAACACCATACGAATGGTGCAGACACCACAGTTCTGGGAGAACGAGTCGCTTGACGCATTGGAGAGTGTGCGCAAAGAGCTGCACGAAACAGTGCACTTGCTGAAGGAGCAACGCCAAAACAAGAAGTTTGTCATCGACATAGAGGACGAATACACCACCTCCAAAGCCCCCGTCAACGTGGTTATACAGACTACGTACAAGCAGCGAGTGATCGATTACTTGGCAGAGAACAGCAACAACGAAACACTGCGAAAGATACAGAACTTTGAGCAGCTCACCGCTGCCGATATACAAGAGTTGGAGCGCATCTTCTTCGAGGAGCTGGGCACCAAGGACGAGTACAACGCACTCACCGAGGGGAATCCGTACAAGAATAATGTGGCTGCCTTCATACGTGTCATCAACGGCATCGACCACAATAAAGCGTTACAGATATATCAGCAGTTTGTAGATGGCTATAATCTCACATCGGAGCAGGAGCAGTATCTGAAGAATATCATCGACTATGTAAGCATGAATGGCGATATTGAAACAAAAAACTTTATGGAGTATCCGCTAAAACAATACAACTGGCGTACTATCTTCGGCGACCATTTTGTAAATCTAAAGGATTTCATCAAGCAGATTCATGGGGTCATCTCTGCATAAACAGAAAACAAGTTAAGTGTTTTTTGAAAGAAGATGGTTGTAGATTTTCTTCACGGCAATGTGGTAGCTTGCTTTTAAGGAGCCTTCTGAGGTGTTGAGCAGGCTACTCATTTCCGAATACTTCATTTCTTCGTAATAGCGAAGATTGAAGACAACGCGCTGCACATCGGGCAGTGTTGCAATAGCTTCTTGCAAAGCTGCTTGCGTGGCATCGCCGTCAAAATATTCGTCGGCAACAAGGTGCGAACCAACTCCATCAGTAAGATCGGAGTCGTAAGCTACGAAGTCGCGCTTACGGCGTAGAAAGTCGAGCGACTCGTTGATGGCTATACGATACAGCCAGGTGGATGGTTTCGAACGCTCTTCAAATTGATCAAGGTTGTTCCATGCTTTTACAAAGACATTCTGCATTACATCGTTGGCATCGTCGTGATTGAGCACAATACGACGTATCGTCCAATATAGTTTTTCGCTATATTGGGCAACCAATTCAGTAAACAGTTTATTCTTTTCTGTATCTTTCATTTTGCCTTGAACATCTTGGTTAAAGATACTTTTGTATGTTGTCGTAGATTATACTGTCATAGCCATATATGTCGTCATAGCGAACAAGATTGCCATTGCTATCAGGATAGAGCGTATAATAGGTGATGTATATCGGCACTAATGGTTCTACCTTCAAACTACGTACCATCTTTGAACGATTAGGACGTTCTGCTTCTGGCACATCTTCGCGTGGCCGTTCGCTAAAATCGGCAGCCATAGAGTACTTCATCTTTTCCATCAGCTTCTCGTTTTTATCGTTCAGCATGAAAACAGCCAACTCGTAGGGTTTCTCTACACGTATGCAACCATGCGACACCATGCGGTTGTTACGGGCGAAGACTCTGGGCGAGGATGTGTCGTGCAGGTATATGCTATAATTGTTGTCGAAACGGAAAATAACTCTTCCAAGCGCATTGCCACGCCCACCCCACTGCACAACGGAATAGTTAGCACTAAGGAGCATGTCGCGTGTAACGTTCTCAGGTGCTACAATCTTACCAGTGTTGCAATCTCTCACAAAGTAATTGTTATTATCGAAATAGGCGTGATTGCCGACATGGTGTATTACGCTTGTCTTCACGATGCTTTTCGGTATTATCCACTGCGGATTGAAGTCCATACGTTTTATCTTGCTGCTTAATAGCGGAGTCTTCGTCTCAAGACTACCTACAGCCACCTTCATAACCAGACGTTCGTCACCATCATGGGCAAACAGATACAGAGCGGGCACGTTCACAACCACATACTTCTTGTGCAGCTGCGGGTAGTCGCCATCGTTTTCCCAACGACAGCGCTCTATATTGCAAAGCAAACGACGGCGATAGTCCTTGTCCCTGGTCTTGTTCAAAGCAGAAATGTATTTGGCGTATAATGGATTGTGGGGCTTCGACTTCGCGAGAAAGTCTGCAAACTTATCCATATCACCCTTTATCACAGCACAAGCGGTTGCAAGATAGGTGTCATTGGGCAGACTTGTATGCCAACCATAAAGTGAACGATATGTGATGTGTAGGGTGTCGTCTTTACGCTGATCGAGTCGGTTGAACGCTTTGTAAGGGTTCATAAAGCCAAAACGCTGCCCCTCTGTGTAGCGCAAGAAGGCTTTTGTAAGATAATACTCTAAGCGTGCGAACACTTTAACAGCCGAATTGTCGGCTGTTTTAATAGAATCGAAATCAAGGGCACGCACACGTTGTAAATCTTCTTTCAGTAAGGAATAATAGAATTTGTCACGAGAGAAGCCCAATGAGTCAACGTGTGAAATATAGCTAAGTAAGGTATCTGCTTTTGCAGAAACACCATCACGCGTTATCCACAACACCTCCATACTGGTGTTGTAGTGCTTGCGAGCGTGCATGTCGGCTGGACTGTTAGACTTGTCGGACAGAATGAGTGTGCGGATATTAGAGAATACTCTATCCGCAGAAATATCGTAACGGGATGTTCGCAATGTAGCAAAATCGTCTAACGATACATACATACGTTCTTCTTTCTTATGACATGAGCATAAAACAAAAGCCATAAGAAAGAAGAGAAACAATGAGAACTTGCTAATATTCAAATTGGATATTGACAAAACTTGTTACTTAATCACAATTTTACGTGCTATCTTACCAACTTTAACAATGTAAATACCCTTTGGCAAGTTCAAATCAAATCGTTTGTCCTGACTATCAATCTTTACAGACATAACAGGAGCACCTCCTGCCAGATTGTAGATGCTCATTGTCATTCCAAAAGCATCTGTGACACGCACAACGTTATCCTCTATGGATATGACGGGCTTCTGCACATTGTCAATGAGCTCAATTTCTGGCATACACTCAGCCATTGCTGATTTTGGAGCACCTACCATAAAGATAGCAAGTAATATAACGAGTATATATTTTGTCATAAGCTAACGTTTTAATGTAATGATTTGTTTTTGCAAAGATACAAAAACTTTTAATACGACAATAATAATAGTGTAAAAAAACTGAGTTGTTCAGTTTTTTTACACTATTTATCGAGATTATTGCATCACAAATGTCAATGTACCACCTTTCAGAATATCTTCATGCGAAATGTTCGTGCTACGAAGTCGCTTACCATTGAGCAGTACTTCCTTTACAAGATACTTCTCTGGCGAATAGCCTTCTGCCTCAACCTTAAACGTATTACCATTCTCCAAGTGGATTGTTGCGTTGCGGAAGAGCGGTGAACCAATCTCGTACTCGCAACTAACAGGATTTAATGGATAGAAGCCTAACGCACTGAAAACATACCAAGCAGACATCTGTCCGCAGTCTTCGTTTCCACAGAGTCCGGCAGGTGTGTCGTTGTAGAGTTCTGTCAGTATTTGGCGAACATACTTCTGCGTCTTGTGAGGCTGACCTATCTTGTTGAAGATATATGCAGCATGGTGACTGGGTTCGTTTCCGTGTGCATATTGTCCTATCATACCCGTACTAAACAATGGCAGTTCGGCATTGGCAGTTGGCGTATAAGTGAAGAAGCTATCAAGTTTTTCAGCAAAACGTTTCTTGCCAACAAGTTTCTCAAGTCCCTTTATATCATGCTGCACCGACCACATATAGTGCCATCCATTGCTCTCACAAATGTGCGATGTGTACTCATCGGGCGAATAGGCCGGCTGGAAACTGCCATCAGAATGACGTGGTTGCATAAACGTATTGCCCTTACAATATACATTGCGATAGTTTTGCGCACGCTTACTGAACTCCTTGTAAATGTCTGTTTTATTCATCGACTTTGCAAGAGCTGCTATGCAAGCGTCGTCGTAAGCATATTCGAGCGTTCGAGAGAGCGACCAGTCATCGCCCAGCGTAGGCTCCTTCACATCATAGGGTACATAGCCCAACTTCTTATAAAGTCCGATACCTCTATAGTCGTCTAAGTTGGCTGTCTTCACGCACTCTGCTAAAGCCTCTTCCTTGTTGATATTAGGCACACCTTTCAGAATAGCTTCAGCAATAACAGAAGCGGCATGATATCCAATCATCATATCCGTCTCCGACGACCACATATTCCAAATTGGCAAACGTCCGTTCTCCTTACTAAACGCAATGAGCGAATTGACCATATCGCTGGCACGTGTAGGCATTAGGATATCATAAAGCGGATGGGCAGCACGATAGGTATCCCACAACGAGCAAGTCTCATAGTTGAACCACCCATTCGCCTTATGCAGCTGACGATCAGCACCAAGATAGTTGCCGTCAACATCGCAGAGCAACGTAGGCGCAGACATGGCGTGGTAGAGTGATGTATAGAAAACTGTTTCTTGCGACTGCGAACCTCCCTCTATCTCTATCCTACCCAATTCCTTGTTCCAGAGGCTTTCAGCCTGTCTTCTCACTGCGTCGAAGTCGTCAGACACAGCTTCTGCCTGCAGATTCTTTTGTGCTCCTGCAAGGCTTGTTGGCGAAAGAGCTGTTGTTACCACAAGTTTGTCAAAACCCTCTGAAGCAAACTTAAAGCGAGCAATGCAGCCTACTCCATCCCGATTATTCTTCAACGCTTTACTATCAATCTCTACAGATTTGATAGGTTGTGAAAAACGTGTTCTGAACCAAACGCGCTGATTGCGAGCCCAACCATCCGAATAACGATAGCCTTCAATGGTGAAAGAGTCAACAACGCTTATCTTGCTGTCAACCGTTGCGTCCCAGTTCATCGCCTTGTTCAAATCTAAGATGACCATGCGTTCCTTGCCATCATTAGGGAATGTATAGCGCTGAACTCCACACCGGGGCGTTGCGGTTAGCTCTACGTTAATGTCATAGTCGGTTAGACGCACTTGGTAATATCCTGCATGTGCCGTTTCGTCCTTGTGAGAGAAGCGCGAGTGTATGCCCAACGGCTCTTCAGCCTCGTTGTACGGCAACGTTACGGGCATAAACGAGATATCATACAAATCGCCAGCACCCGTTCCTAACAAGTGAGTATGACTAAAACCGGCTATCGTACTATCTGGATAGAAATAACCAGCAATACGATCCCATCCGGGTAAACCGTTGTCTGGACTTAGCTGCACCATTCCGAAAGGCACCTGTGCTCCAGGATAAGTATTACCTGTATAGTCGGTACCTATAAGCGTATTCACTTTTGAAGCATAATCCTTGGCATACGTAGTGGTATGTAAGGTACAAGCAGCCAAAAAAATAATAGAAATTAATGTCTTTCTCATCATTATAAAATATGAAGATTTGAATTGAAAAGATGAAAGATAAAAATAAAGTCCACTTAAGGAATGTCCAATTTGGCCATATCTTTAAGTGGACTTATCTATTATTATATATTCAAATTGCAACTTCCGAGGAAGCAGTGTTTTAATTAGTCAAGATGAAGCGACTTCTTGATTGCCTCAATCTTCTCGTCGGCAGCCTTGCTGCAACGCTCGTAGCAACCAGCACACTTGAACGACGGATCCTTAACCTCAAGATAGAACTTAATCTTAGGCTCTGTACCCGATGGGCGAACGCTAACCTTAGTGTTGTCGTCGCAGAACCACTGGAGCACGTTGCTTGTTGTAGGCATATCGAGCTTCTCTACAGTGCCGTCAGCCTTTGTAGATGTGAGAGCCTGATAGTCCTTCCAGAGAATCACCTTGCTACCACCCAACTCCTGAGGAGGATTGGCACGGAAGTCAGCCATCATCTGCTTGATTTCGTCAGCGCCAGTCTTGCCCGGGCGAACTACGTTCACTGTGAACTCCTTGCTAAAGCCATACTCCTGATAAATCTGCATCAAGAGATCGTAGAGAGTCTTGCCTTGGTCCTTAGCCCAAGCAGCGATCTCGCAGATAAGGCAGATAGAAGCAGGAGCGTCCTTATCGCGAACCTTGTCGTAAGGCAGGAAGCCGAAGCTCTCCTCGCCACCACCGATGTAGTCCTGCTTGCCCTCAGAGATAGCAATCTCACGTGCAATCCATTTGAAGCCAGTGTAGCAGTCGCGAAGTTCCACGTTGTTCTTCTTAGCGATTTCAGCAATCACCTCTGTTGTAACGATAGTCTTAACAAGGAAGTCTGTCGGCTTCAGCTTACCAAGCTTCTTCTTATTCTCAATGATGTAATAGCAGAACATCATGCAAGTCTGGTTACCATTGATAATCATCCATTCGCCCTTATCATCACGGCAAACGATAGCAAGACGGTCTGCATCGGGATCAGTAGCAACAACCAAGTCGGCATTGAGCTTTGTACCGAGCTTCATACCTAATGTCATTGCTTCTGCATTCTCTGGGTTTGGAGAAACGACAGTTGGGAAGTTACCATCAACAACCATCTGCTCCGGAACAACATTTATGTTCTGGAAGCCCCAAGAGCGCAAGCAGAGAGGAACAATTACGCGACCTGTGCCGTGCATTGCAGAATAAACGATATTGAGATCCTTCTGGCGGTTGATAACATCCTGGTCGACCATAGCCGAACGAACAGCTGTCATATAGTCGTAGTCCATCTCGCCACCAATAATCTTAATCTTATCCCAGTTAGCCTCAAACTTAACGTCATCAATAGTCACCTTGTTAACCTCATCAATGATGCCCTTATCGTGCGGAGCCAATACCTGAGCACCATCGCTCCAATAAGCCTTATAGCCATTGTATTCCTTCGGGTTGTGAGAAGCTGTTACGTTCACACCTGCTTTCGCACCGAGCTGGCGGATAGCAAATGAAATCTCTGGTGTAGGACGGAGTCCCTCGAACAAATAAGCCTTAATGCCATTTGCAGAGAAGATAGCAGCAACAGTCTCAGCAAAGAGACGAGAATTGTTACGGCAGTCGTGACCTACAACAACAGAAAGGTTCTCCTCGCCTGGGAACGCCTTTAATATATAGTTAGCAAAGCCCTGTGTTGCCATGCCAACGATGTACTTGTTCATACGGTTTGTACCAGCACCCATAACGCCACGCAGACCACCAGTACCAAACTCGAGGTTCTGATAGAAAGCATCGATAAGTGCAGACTTGTCCTCTGCCTCAAGCATTGCCTTCACCTCGTTACGTGTTTCCTCGTCGAAAGCAGGAGTAAGCCACTGCTGTGCTCTTTCCTCACACTGCTTTATGAGTTCTCTATTGTCTCCCATAATATAAATGTATGTTAACGTTGTTAATAATTTAAGTTTCTAATTAATATTACAAAGTTAGTTATAATAAATGAAACAATAACCTTTCGCCACTTATTTTTCACTTAAATTATTCTAAAATCTTTGTCATATTCAGCTCCGTAATTCTGCCATCAGGATTAACCTTGGCATTAAAACGAAATCTTGTCTCGCTTGAACTGTTGTCTGTATGTTCCACTTTCTGCAACCCAGAGAAGACAACAGTGTACTCATATTGCTGATCGCCTACTTCCTTTTTCGTTATGGCGTAATCCTCAAGCGACATCCAATTCATCGAAGCCACGTCACTCTTGTAGATTTTGTGCATAAACGTAACTACGTCGCTGCGTGTGGCGTTTGCCTTTCCAAGAAACTTTGCAATCAGCGGACTGAATGAATTCATCAATCCATTTTCATCTCGGTTGTTTAGACTTTGGAACAATCCATCAAACACTGTTCCTACGAGTATTTTATCCTCTGGGGTCACCGTGTTTGCATTAAGCATTTTCATCTTATCTGTAGCTTCATCGAAGTGCTCACCATCAGGATGCTGCTCCAAATAGAGTTGTACAGCCTCAAGGGTGTTCGCCGCATCAGCCCTCGACCAATCAATAGAGTCAATCTTGTGTTGCGCAACTTGGCAGAACGGAGAGTTTGGATGTTGCTCGATGTATCGTTGGAAGTCGCTTTTTGAACCACTAACAACAACATTAGTCCAATCGCGGTCAAGCTGTGCAAAATATTCCAAATGTGCAGAAATAGAATCGCGATGAGCTTCAGGCGCATCTGTGTATGTATTCAGATAGTTTTGCAACACTTGGGGGTCGTTGCTCGAAAGGGCGAACTCATACGCAGACTCCTCCTTATCGCTTTGAGCATTTCTATAGAAAGCGTATAAAACAGCACCCAGAACCACTACAACCAATGACACAACTGCTATTACAATACGATTATTGCGTAAGCCCGAAGCCTTTTGATTGACTTTACAATCACTCTCGTCTCCACACATTGTAGTATTATCAACTGTGGTTTTATGATGACATTGTGGACATTCCGCATTGCTATTAAAATACGTAAACCCACATTGCGAGCAAGTTGTAACATGTCCTGCAATAGGTACTCCACATGAAGGACAGACTGGGGCTTTGTCACTAATTTCCTGATTACACTCAGGACACTTAATTATTGCCATGATTTTAAATTAATTATATTATTCTATTAAACACTTTCATCTACTGATGCAGCTGTCATTTATATACTTTTCACTCTCAACGTCTTTGGTATTTAAGTTCGCGCAAACTATGTCTACCCATAAAGCGACTTTTATCTACATAGCCCCTAATGCCATCGATGTATCCCTTACCAGTATACTGCCATAACATATAGTCTTTATCATCTGCCAATATTGGTTCGTTTGCAGAGTATTGCGCAATCATCAGCTTATAGTCATCTAACACTCCTACAAGATATTTGTTATAGAAATTGGTACCTGTGTACACAAGAGGTTTCTGATGATAAGCCTTTTCTACCATAACAAGAAACTTCGCAACAGAATCGCGGAATGCCTCTGTGCTCATCCCTTGCTTTACTTCGATATCTATCATCGGTATCAGATCTTGTTGACTGGGACGGCACTGGGTCTTAAAGTTTGCTAACTGCTTTGAGAGTTCGGTCTTTGGTCTGAAAAAATGATACGACCCTACCTTCAAGCCATACTTATGTGCTAAATCAATATTCTGCTCGTACATGTGATCTATACGATCGCCACCTTCGGTAGCCTTTAGATAGACATAAGCCATTTTTGTATTATTGCCTATTACTTCCCAAAACACCTCGCCTTGATAATGACTCAAATCGATACCATGCACATGTGCACAGGTGTCTTCGCATTGCACAAGATTGTCTTGAGAAAATACGGGGCAAGAATAAAACAGTCCTAATATGATATATATATGTATGTAAAAAATCCTCTTCATAAATGCAAAGTTACTGTAAAATAGACAAAGAGGCAAAAAATCATTACATTTTTAAATTGTATTAATACAACGCAAAAAAGACCGTCCTTGTACAAAAGTGTACAAAAACGGTCTTTGCTATAAAATAATAATCGATTATTCTTCTTCCTCTGCCTCTGCTGCGTGCTCCTCAATAAGCTTCTGCTGCAAATCGTTCGGAACAAGCTCATAGCTTGCGAACTTCGTTGTGAACGAAGCACGACCACCTGTCAAGCTACTCAACGAGATTGAATAGTTGCTGAGCTCCTTCAATGGTATTTTAGCCTGAAGTTTCTGATAGCCAGCCTCACTATCCATACCCATAATGAGCGCGCGACGACCCTGAAGATCAGACATCACGTCACCCATATAGTCGCTCGGTACATAAACCTCGAGATCGTAAATAGGCTCCAAAATCTTCGGACCAGCCTCCTTAAACGCTGCCGAGAATGCATTGCGTGCTGCCAGCATGAACGAAAGCTCATTAGAGTCAACTGGGTGCATCTTTCCATCATAAACGATAACACGCACATCACGTGCATAGCTACCTGTCAATGGTCCGTGCTCCATGCGCTCCATAATACCCTTTAGGATAGCAGGCATGAAGCGTGCGTCGATGGCACCACCGACAACAGAGTTGATGAATACGAGTTTGCCGCCCCATTCCAAGTTAATCTCTTCGCGACCCTTGATATTAATCTTAAACTCCTGTCCGTTAATCTTGTATGATGTAGGATCGGGCATTCCTTCTGCATACGGTTCAACGATGAGGTGTACCTCACCAAACTGACCTGCACCACCCGACTGCTTCTTATGACGATACTCGGCGCGTGACATCTTTGTGATAGTCTCACGATAAGGTATACGTGTCGGCTCAAACTTGATAGCGAGCTTCTCATTGTTCTCAAGACGCCACTTCAATGTGCGGAGATGGAATTCGCCCTGACCACGTACGATAGTCTGACGCAACTCCTTGCTCTGCTCGACGAGCCATGTCGGATCCTCCTGATGCATACGCAGCAATGCCGACATAAGTTTTTCTGTTTCTGCTGTATTGACAGCCTTGATTGCACGTGAGAACTTAGGGTTAGGATATTTGATAAAGTCAAAGCGCCATTCGCAATCTTTACCATTGAGGGTGTTTCCTGTCTTTACATCTTTCAACTTAACAGTGCAACCGATATCGCCGGCAACGAGTTCGTCCACTGGTATTCTGTTCGCACCAGCACAAGCGAATATCTGACCGATACGCTCCTTTGAACCACGATCAGCGTTTGTCAAGTCATCACCCGACTTAATCTTGCCGCTCATAACCTTGAAGTAGCTTACCTCACCAATATGCGGTTCCAAACCTGTCTTGAAGAAGTAAACAGACTCCGGTCCGTTTGTATCAGCAACAATCTCCTCACCACGTGTATTGTGAAGCTTCGGCATTTCGCTTACGAAAGGTACTACATTGCCCAAGAACTCCATCAAACGACGAACGCCCATATCTTTGCCTGCACAAACGCAGAACACGGGGAATATAGAACGTGTAACGAGTCCCTTGCGGATGCCTTCGCGCAATTCGTCCTCAGAAAGAGCTCCTTCCTCAAAGAACTTCTCCATCAATGTCTCATCGTTCTCGGCTGCTGCCTCAACAAGAAGCTTATGGAGTTCCATTGCCTTATCCATCTCTTCTGCAGGGATGTCAACGATTGTAGGCATACCACCTTCTGGTCCCCATGTGTACATCTTCATCAAGAGCACATCAACGATAGCATTAAAGCCTGCACCTGTGCTTACCGGATACTGAATCTGAACACACTTAGAGCCGTAGATAGCATTCATGTTTACCATGACATTGTCGAAGTCGCACTTATCAGAGTCCAACTGGTTGATAAGGAAAATGACTGGCTTATGAAGTTTCTCGGTATAACGGAAGTTGTTCTGTGTACCAACCTCAGGACCATACTGACCGTTAATAAGGATAACAGCCTGATCGGTTACGTTGAGAGCTGTGATTGCACCACCGATAAAGTCGTCAGAACCTGGGCAATCGATAATATTGAGTTTCTTGTTGTTCCACTCTACATGGAACACTGTGGGGAACACCGAGTATCCATACTCATGTTCTACCGGGAAGTAGTCGCTTACCGTGTTCTTTGCTTCCACCGTACCACGGCGCTTGATAATACCACTACCATAAATCATAGACTCGGCAAGGGTGGTCTTGCCGCTACCCGCACTGCCTAAAAGGGCAATGTTCTTAATCTCATTTGTTTGATAGACCCTCATATTCTTCAGGTTTTAAATGGTTAATAATAAATTCAGGCGGATTGACTTTGGGGCGGGTGTCTATCCGTCTACTAAATTATATATTTATATGGTATTTCCAAAAGAATTGCACAAAAACTAATCAAAATTTTAAACTTATTAGTAAATTTGTAGCCATAAAACATAGTGTGACACTATGTACACCTTATTATATAGTGAATGAAAGCAGGAATATACGTACATATACCATTTTGCGAGAGCCGTTGCATCTACTGCGGCTTTTATAGTACAACGGCAAAAGACTGGCGTACTCGCTACGTAGACGCACTTTTGAAGGAGATGCGTATGCGCAGCGATGAGTTACGCAGCCTTTATCCTGACAACGAATGTACGATTGATACTGTTTACATTGGCGGCGGAACACCTTCTACACTCTCCACTGAAGACATCGCACGCATCATAAACACTATAAAAGAGGTTTATCCTTGCACTACACGCGAGATAACGATGGAGATGAATCCCGACGATGTTACGCCCGAACTCATCACCTCGGTACGTACGCTTGGCGTGAACCGCATCAGTCTTGGCGTGCAGACCTTCAGCGACGAACGCCTGCGCTTCATCCGTCGTCGCCACAACGCTGCGCAAGCCGTAAAAGCCGTTGAGACAATCCGGCGTGCAGGCATCGATAACATTAGCATCGACCTTATGTTCGGCTTCCCCGACGAAACATTAGATGATTGGCAGAACGACTTGAACACAGCCTTGAAGCTACGTCCAAATCACATATCAGCATATAGTCTGATGTACGAAGAGGGCACCCCACTCTATCTGCTGCTTCAAAACGGCAAGATCAAACAGACCGACGATGATACTTGCCTTGCTATGTACACCATGCTTATGGACACGCTTTCAGCCAATGGTTACGAACATTACGAGATAAGCAACTTCTGCTTACCTGGCTATCGCGCCATACACAACAGTAGTTATTGGAACGATACGCCATACTTAGGTTTTGGAGCAGCTGCCCACTCGTATAACTTACTGACACGCAGTTGGAACGTTGCAGACATTAAAGAATATATTAACACCATCAAACGTGGCAAACTGCCGTCTGATAGCGAGCGCATTGACGACGACACTCACTACGAAGACATCATTACGACTGCCATGCGAACCCACGAAGGCGTAGACTTGAAACGTCTGAAACCTGAGTATCGCGACTATGCTCTGCGTTCTGCAAAGAGCGATATCGACGGCGGACTTCTCGAACTCACCAACGACCATCTGCGACTCACACGTAAAGGACTTTTCGTTAGCGATATGGTGATGAGCAACCTTATGAAAGTCTGATGAAAGTCTGATAAAAGTAAAAAGGTAAAAAAGTAAAAGGATATATAAATCACACATTAATTATAATCAACAAATAAGAACATGGAAAAGAAACTTCGCACCGCTTCACTTTGTGTGCAGGGCGGTTACAAGCCAAAGAATGGCGAACCTATTGAGGTACCAATCATACAGAGTACTACATTCAAGTACGACAATTCAGAGGAAATGGCTATGCTCTTCGACCTCAAGAAGGAGGGCTATTTCTACTCACGATTGCAGAACCCTACAAACGACGCTGTAGCCAATAAGATTGCGCAACTTGAAGGTGGCGTAGGCGCAGTGCTCACCAGCTCTGGTCAGGCAGCCAACTTCTACGCTGTATTCAACATATGCGAGGCTGGCGACCACATTGTAACATCTAACGAAATCTACGGCGGAACATACAATCTCTTCGGCGTAACATTGAAGAAGCTCGGCATAGAGTGCACTTTCGTTAATCCGAACGCATCTGAGGAAGAAATACAGAAGGCATTCCGCCCGAACACCAAGGTTGTATTCGGTGAGACAATCAGCAACCCTGGTTGTGCTGTGCTCGACATCGAGAAGTTCGCACGCATCGCTCACAAGAATGGTGTACCTCTCATTGTTGACAACACCTTCGCTACACCTATCAACTGCCGCCCGTTTGAATGGGGCGCAGACATCGTAACCCACAGTACAACAAAGTACATGGACGGCACAGCGAGCCAGGTCGGCGGCGTAGTTGTAGACAGTGGCAACTTCGACTGGATGGCTAATGCTGAGAAGTTCCATGGTCTTTGCACTCCCGACGAAAGCTACCACGGACTCACTTACGTGAAGGCGTTCGGCAAGATGGGCTACATCACAAAGCTCGTGGCTCAGCTCATGCGCGATCTTGGCTCTATCCCAGCTCCGATGAACTCGTTCATCCTCAACCTCGGCTTGCAATCGCTCCACCTGCGCATGAAGCAACACTGCGAGAACGCACAGCGTGTTGCCGAGTTCCTAAAGGCTGACGAGCGTGTGGCATGGGTACACTACTGCGGTCTGCAGGGTGACGAGTACCATGAACTTGCACAGAAATATCTTCCCAACGGTTCTTGTGGCGTAATAGCGTTCGGACTGAAGGGCGACCGCGAGACAGCTATCCGCTTCATGGACTCGCTCGACATGATTAACATCGTGACCCACGTGGCTGACGCTCGCACATGTGTGCTCCACCCAGCAAGCCACACCCACCGTCAGCTCTCCGAAGAGCAGCTGCGCGAGGCAGGCATTGCGCCCGACCTTATCCGTCTCTCTGTAGGCATTGAGGACCCTGAGGACATCCTCGACGATATCAAGCAGGCTCTCAACAAGATGTAAACCGACATGAGCATGACAAACAACGAAGACAAGGAGCAGCTTTTCCGCGATGACCTCCATCAGTTTCTACTCTCTGTAGACATGATTGATGAGCGTCTGCCGGAAGCTCCCGACCTCGAAGAGTTGTGGCAGCCAATAGCTCAGAGCTACATGCCCGACGCCATACGCGAGTTCAACGGTGAATATCCGCGTGTGGCGTTCGGTTGGATAATGTACGTGGGCATGGCACTCGCAAAGTATTGGGACGTGGAATGGTCTACCTACTCGAAGGTGACCGACCTCTATGCCTATCTGCGCGACCGCATCGACTTCGACCACATGGACGACTATATCTGCGAGAAGGTGCTGTGCCTCGATGCTAAAGAGCACGAAGTGGTAAACAACGTGGTGGGCGAATGCGCTGCACGCACCTACAACAAGCTCTGCCGCATGCGCCTTGAGGCTGGCTCAAAGGAGGCGTTCCGCACCTTTGTAGCGGCGCTTCACCAGATGTATCTGATGGGTATTGCCGTAGAGTTGCACAGCCTTGGCTATCACATGACAAAAGTACAATAGCATGACTGACAGGGAATTTGAGACTTATTGGAAAGAAAATCGCATGACGATACTCGAGAAAAACGACGAGTATCGCCATGCGAAAGAGAATTTCAAGATACACTCCGGTGCCGATCTTATTCTGTTTGGCATACCCGTAGTGGCAGGCATCGTTTCGATAAACAACGTGCCGCTGCAGAACGAGCTGCTCAAATGGATTGTGAGTGCGGTTATCACCATTGTATGCTTCGCCCTCAGCGTGTGGGTGAAAAGCTTGATAACCGGCACGGTGTCGCCCGACGAAGTGGAACAACGCCTGAAAGAGACTAAGAGACGCGAGATGGTGGAATAGGCTTACTTTCCACCACCTTCCGCGCTTTTAACGTCGTCGTTAGAGATAGATCGTGCCACCTTCTTTACACCCGATGACAATTCGCCGATGCGCCAACTTACGTTTATGCCGACGCTACACGGATTATACGACGAGTCGCTACGCGTTATGAAGTTCGCACCTGTGACAGTCGATTTATAATGGCGCTTTGCATCAAGGAAATTACTTGCATACAAGTTGAAGTTGAGCCTATCCCTGAGGAACGACTTCTGCACATTCAAGTTATAGTTGTACCTACCCTCTGTCTTCGATTGAAGACCAGGATTACTTGTACAGCCATAGAAACCTAAATTCACTCTCCAATTCTTAGGCAGCGTCTGCTGCACGCCTACATACGCCGAACCGTAATAGCCATAGTTGTGCAGCTGCTGACGGTCGTTGTAGTCGGAATAGTCGCCCCAGAGGTTCATGGTTAAGCGTGTATTCTTGAAGATGTTCCAATTGACGTAGCTCGACAACGACGCGGTCTGTGTGCGTCCGATGTTGCGGTACGTGGTGTAGCTGACGAGCTTGCCCATAGGATTCTTCACGCTCTCGATAGTGTTGTCCTCCACGAGCGACGTAACGCTTGAAATATTGTTGTTCGTGAAGCTGTAGCGCATGGTGCAACTAACGGAGAACTTAGCAGCAAAGTAGCTGTAGGTCAATTGCACATTGTGATTCTTCTCGCTCACCAGATTAGGGTTGCCCTGCTGCAGCGCTTCGGGGTTAGTCTGGTTGAGATACGGATTGAGCGACCAGATGCCCGGTCGGTATATACGCATATTGTAGCCGAATCGCAGATTGTTCTCGTCGTTTATGCGGTAGCCGAGACTTGCCGACGGCACCACATCGTCGAACCCGGTGGAGAAGTTTTCGCCCTCGCCTAACTCATACTTTATCTTCTGGAACGTATGCTCATAGCGTGCGCCGAGTCGTCCCGACAGATTGCCTAATCTTAAGCCGTAACCCAAGTAAGCGGCGAGGATGTCGTTCTCGTGACGATAGTGCGAAGAATACTGTTCGTCGAACGTGTATTCGCCGTCGGTTCCGTTCGGACGCACATAACGGTCGTCATCCGAACGGTTGTCACGCAATATATATTTTGCACCCACCTCCACGTTGTGCGCCTTGCCGATAGGCGTGGTATAGTCTACCTGCAACGTGTGCTCCATGCTCCGTCCGCTGCTTTCAGTATGCTCGTCAGACAAGCGCTTCACAAACGGCAGCCACTCGTCGGTAGCTTCAGCCACATCATAAGACGAATAGTTGTCGCCGCCATTGGTGCCCCCGTTTATCTTGTAGGAGAAAGTGAGCATACGACCTTTCAGCTTGAACAGGCGCTGATAGTCGAGGTTGCCATAGAGATACATATTGTCAGAGACGCTGCGCCCGCCGTTGGCATACGAATATAGCGTTGCGCCAGACAGGGGCGACATGGCGTTGCTTCTTGACAGACTGTGCGCGTTCGATTTGTTCGTCCAGATGCCGAACGAGGCAGTCACGAGTCGCAGCGTGTCCACATCGTAGCTCGCCTCGAAGTTGCCCGAATGCGAGTGGTTATACGAACGGCTGTCGCTCGTAGCATAGCGGTCAGAAGCAGAAGGCGTGGCAGGGTCGCCCGTGAACAGACTGCTAAAGTCGCTATGCATATTACGCATATCGTAGTAGTTGTACGAGTAGGTTCCACTGACGGTGAACTTGCCCTGCTTCACCGTAGCATACACACTGGCATCAGTATCAGTGTTCGACACACCGGCGTTCGTCGTAACGGTATAGCCCTCGATGCCCTTGCCCACGGTCACGATGTTGAGGATGCCGCCCACGCCCTCCGCGTCGTACTTCGGACCGGGGTTGGTTATCACCTCTATCTTCTTTATCGAAGATGCCGGCATACTCTTCAGCACCTCCTTCGGGTTCTTCGACATCATGTTGTTGGGTCGTCCGTTGACGTACACCTTAAAACCCGAGCTGCCGTTCACCTTGATATTGCCGTCGCCGTCTACCGTCACCATCGGCACCTTGCGCAGCATCTCCAATATATTGTTGGTCTTCGAGTCGGGGTCTTCTTCTATGTCGTACGTAATCTTGTCGATGTCGGCTTTCACGAGCGGCTTCTGCGCCACTATCTCCACGGCACCCAGCACGTGCGAAGCCTCTTTTATATATAATGTGTCGAGCGATACCGTGGGTTCGCTGTCAGACACAACAAAGTTGCGCACGATGGGCTGCTTGCCCATTGCGTTGACAAAGAGGCTATAGCTGCCCGCCTTCTTCAGAGTCATGCTGAAGGAGCCGTCAGCCTCCGACACGGCGAGTGCGGCGGTGGATGTAGAGTCGGTTTGCGATGTGATTTTCATGGTGGCGTACTGCTCGCCTTCCTTAGTAGCGGCATCAGCCACTACACCCTTCACCACGAAACGCTTTGCGGTCTGGGCTGTTGTCTCGGTCGCTGCGAACAATAATGGAGTTACGACAGTGGCAGTCAGAAGAAACTGACCTTTGAAACAAGTCATATATTACAAGATTATTGGTTCATACTTACATTAAAACACAGAGGACTTACGCCACTCTGCGCCATTAAGAATTCAAAGTTAATTATTATGTATAAACCAAGAGTTGTTTCGTGTGTTCTTTTAACAATTTTTACACTAACCGCACCTCATATTACTGAGGCGGAACATCTCCGCAACACTTACTTGTCACTGATGCCACTAACGGCGGCTTCCGAACGGGTGCTTCTCATACCGGTCGTCCTTATCGTATTTACGATGCTTGTTGTGCTTATGGTGTTTGTCGTGCTTATGGTGTTTGTCATGCTTATGGTGTTTGTCATGCTTGTCATACTTATGATGCTTGCATGGCTTGCACGACTTGTAGTGCTTATGGTGCTTACAGGGTTTCGACTCGTGTACGACAACCACTCTGTTCGGATATTTTGCATAGATATTGTGTACGTAAGCGTTGCTGCGCCAGTCGATAGGCTGATAGAAGTAATAAGACTCCTTGTAGCGTTTCCATTGGCGGTCGCTCATCATTCTGCGCAACTCCTTGTTGCGGTGCTTCCATGCCTTGCCGTTTATGTCGCGATAGCTGTTAATGGCATCGAGATAGCTGAGGTTGAGCTGCAGGATGTTGTTGCGCTGCACGTTTGAGAGTCCCAGTTCGAGAACCATCTTGTCGGTTATAAAACGTGCCTCCACCTGAATATTGGCGAGTCGCTGTGCGCTTGCTGAGAGTGCCGTTACGAGAGCTACGGCGAGTGTCAATACTAATCTTTTCATAATCGTAAGCTGTTAAGTTATTAACTATTGTTTTTCGATATTGCAAAATTACGCCAAAGAAAACATAAAAGCAAGGGATTTTTCATATAAGAGCATAGGATTTACCCTATAAGTGCTTAGTATTTTCCCCATAAAACATCAAGACAAGCAGACGGACAGCGGACGCAATCTAATCGGACAGCGGACGCAATCTGACCGGGCGGCGGACGCAATCTGATCGGGCGGCGGACGCAATCCGATCGGGCGGCGGACGGAGCACGATGCAAGAAACCGAAGAAACGACAAATAAACTTAATTATTTTACACAACAAAACAACAATGTATAAAAAACTTGCACGCATGAATTATTCTGTATAATTTCGCAGCGAGTTTCCCGAAGCCTTGGCGCAAACGCTCCAAAAGGTCTGTAACAGGAGACCGATAATACACACATTATTATATATATGTATATGAGAAAACTGATTATAACACTTATACTGGGCATTGCAATCGCACACAACACCACCGCACAGACACGCTCCGATCTGCGCGATAGTCTTTCGGCAGCGGTGCAGGTGTTGGCGTTTCACCCCGACTCGCTCGAGCTACGCATGAAGAAGGCGGCTTGGAACATCGAACTCGAACAATGGCGATACGCCCAGGAGGAGTACGACTTTGTGTTGAAATGCGACGAGCGCAACATTGCCGCCCTATTCTACCGCGCATACGTGAACGAACGCCAGGGCAGATACAAGTTTGCACGCCTCGACTACGAGAACCTGCTGCGCATCGTGCCCGGACATTTTGAGGCTATGCTTGGGCTTGCGCTGCTCAACCAGAAGGACAACCGACCGACAGAAGCACTCAACCAGATAAACATGCTGGTGGCGCAACACCCGAACAACGCCGTGGCATACGCTGCACGCGGCGGAATAGAGTTGGAACGCAAGATGTACACACCGGCAGAATATGATTTTTCACGCGCCATAGAGCTACAACCGACAAACACCGACTACCGCCTAAACCGCGCAAACATACGCCTTCTGACCAACCGAAAGAAGGAGGCACGTGAGGATTTGGATGCTATGGTGCGCCTCGGAATACCGCGCGCAAACCTTAACGAATGGTATAAAAAGTGCAGATAAAGCGGTGTTCGTTTTGCCATTTACACAAAATGTTGTAATTTTGCCCGATATTTGAAATACAACAACATTTAGAAATGGCAGAATATTTAAGTTCAAGTAAGAAGAAAGTAACTGCACCCCTGTTTTTTGAAATGAAGAAATGTGGTGAGAAAATCTCATGGCTCACAGCCTACGATTACACCACTGCATCCCTCCTTGACCAAGCAGGTATCGACACCATACTTGTAGGCGACTCTGCATCGAACGTGATGCACGGCAACGCTACAACACTCCCTATCACCGTTGACGAGATGATTTTCCACGCTCGCGCCGTGGCTCGCGCCGCAGAACACGCCTTCGTAGTGTGCGACATGCCCTTCGGCAGCTACCAGATTTCAGAAGAAGACGGCATACGCAACGCAGTACGCATCATGAAAGAGGCGGGCGTAGACGGTGTAAAGCTCGAAGGCGGAGCAGAGATAGCCCCTATGATAAGCAAGATAGTGGCTGCAGGCATCCCCGTATGCGGACACCTCGGACTAACACCGCAGAGCGTTCACCAGTTTGGCGGCTATGGTTTGCGCGCAAAGGAAGAAGCTGAAGCCGAGAAACTCATCGCTGATGCGAAGGCACTTGAGGCAGCTGGATGCTTCAGCATTGTACTTGAAAAGATACCTGCAAACCTTGCCGAGAAAGTAAGCGCAATCATAAAATGCCCGATTATTGGCATCGGAGCAGGCAATAAGTGCGATGGACAAGTGCTTGTATATGCCGATATGCTCGGCATGAACAAAGGTTTCAAACCGAAGTTCCTACGCCAGTACGCTGACCTTCACTCTATCATAACCGACGCCGTAGGCAAATATGTAGCAGACGTAAAGTCGGCGGACTTCCCTAACGAGAACGAGTCATACTAAGACATGGACACTCAATACACACCCACTTACAACCGATTGTGGAACCGCGAATTCACGCTGCTCACAATAGCCGAGCTATTGTTGTGCATATCGTGCTACATGACAATACCGCTACTACCGTTCCGCCTCACAACTGAGGAGCACGCAAGTAGTTGTTTGGCAAGTTTTACAATCGTGACTTTCATTATAGGAGTCTGTATATCAGGCTTTTTCGGTAGTTGGTTAATACAAAACTACCGACGTAACAAGGTGTTCCTCGTATCGGCAATATGCCTCGGTGCTACAATTCTCGGACTCTCTGCTTTTGAATTTCAAGAGCAACCGATAGTGCGCGAGATAGAAGAATACACACTATTAGCTATCTGCTTCGCAAGCGGAGCTGTTTTCGGCACAGCCAAACGTGTGCTCTCGTGTACGCTCCTGATAGACAAAACAGAATCGTGTCATCGCACCGATGCCAACTACACGGCTATATGGATAGCACGCCTAACGGTGATAATAGGTCCGATACTCGCCTTACTGTTGCGCGAAGAGCTACGTGGCTCACTGTTCTACATCGTTGGAGCAGCCATGTCGCTCGCTTCAGCCGTGCTCGTGATGTGCGTAAAGTTCCCATTCCGTGCACCAGAAGAAGGTGTACATTTAGTTTCTATCGACCGTTTCTTCTTGCCACGTGGCGCAACAATAGCACTTGTGATAGCACTTATCACCGCCTCGCTCGGCATTGTGATGACCACACGCCTAACGATAGAGTTCTGCGCATCGGTGATGGTAGGCTTCTTCTTGGCAGCATGTGCACTACACATACCAGCCATCAGGAACGCACGCTTCGCTTCTGCCGTAGGAAACGCATTGGCGATAATAGCTATTCTCACAATGTTCGCACACGACGACATTCTGGACAGCACCCTAAAGCCCATGCTCTTCGGCTTCGGCATAGCACTCAGCTCGTCAGAGCAACTCTACAAACTGCTCGGTAGCTGCGACCACTGTCAACGCTCTACAGCCGAAAGTACCTACTTCCTCTCAAGCGACGGAGGATTGTTCCTCGGCATTGCAGCCGGATGGCAGCTAACAACAGCCGTGAAATCAGCCGAAGAAATAGCATTGGGACTAATCGTCGTAGCAACGATAATATGCTCGCTAAACGTGCTCATAAAGAAAAAGCAAGCAAAACATCATGCATAATAATTCTAAAAAAGGAGGTACAATATGATTATCGATTTTGAAAAAACAGAAGAAAAGGTAGTCGAGAACTTCAAAGGTGGCAACGGCACACTTATCATGCGCGCTGCCGACGATGGTAAAGTGAAGATAATGCGTAACACACTGACAGCTGGTAGCTCGATTGGTATGCACACACACGAAGGCAACTGCGAGGTGATGTATATAATAAAAGGTGAAATCACCTTCGTATGCGACGGAACAGAAGAGACCGTGCACGCCGGAGAGGTTCACTACTGCCCATGCGGACACACCCACAGCGCAGAAAACCGCACAGCTGAAGATGCCGAATTCTTCGCCATTGTGCCCGAAACGAAGTTGTAGTTTTCGACAATTAGCCCTACCCCACCCACCATCCGATGCTTAACAACGTGAAAATTAATGAGTTCGGAGGGCAAATATTATGATATAACACAAAAAAGTTACTAAGAAATTTTCGTATAACACGAAAAACTTGTATCTTTGCACGTCCTTAGAAAAAGGTAATAACAAAAGAAATAATAATATAATACATTCAAATGACTAAAGCAGATATCATCAACAAGATTGCAGAAAGCACCGGATTACAGAAAAAAGACGTATCAGTAGTCGTAGAAAGCTTCATGGAAAATATCAAAAACAGTTTGTTGACAGAGAAAGAGAATGTGTACCTGCGTGGATTTGGAAGTTTCATCGTTAAGCATCGCGCCGCTAAAACAGCGAGAAACATACTCAAGAAGACAACAATGAAAATCGGCGCACACGACCAGCCAAGCTTCAAACCGGCGAAGTGCTTCATTGAGGAGATGAAGAACGCTACAATGGAGAAGTAAGGATTGACCCACATTCATTTGAACAAAAAGAGAATATATCATTAATATTAATATTAAACAATAAAAATTTAAAGCTATGCCAAACGGAAAGAAAAAAAAGGGACACAAGATGGCTACTCACAAGCGTAAAAAGAGATTACGCAAGAACAGACATAAGAGCAAGTAAGAAAGCCTGCCCATAAGGGTCAGTTCCGATATGGGGGCGCGTCAAAAACCCATTGCATCAGCAATAATTTTGATGCGCCCCCATGCTTTTATATCATTATTTAAAGAAAGTTCCTAAATTAGAAAAACAAAAGAGAAATGACCAGCGAAGTTGTAATCGATGTACAACAGAATGAAATCTCCATCGCGTTGCTTGAAGACAAACGACTCGTGGAATATCAGACTGAGCCAAGGTCTGTTTCATTCTCTGTTGGAAACATCTATGTTGCAAAAGTAAAGAAGCTCATGCCTGGACTGAACGCAAGTTTTGTTGACGTGGGCTACGAACGTGATGCCTTTCTCCATTATCTTGATTTAGGCAACCAATTCAATTCTTACGAGAAGTACCTCAGACAGGTACAAAGTGACAGAAAGAAACTTTATCCTTTTGCCAAGGCTACAAAGCAGCCCGACCTCAGAAAGGACGGAAGCGTACAGAGCACACTAACAGTAGGACAAGAGGTATTGGTTCAGATCGTGAAAGAACCGATATCAACAAAGGGTCCACGACTCACGGGCGAACTTAGCTTCGCAGGACGCTACTTAGTACTCATGCCTTTCGGCGATAAAGTTTCGGTATCGACAAAAATCAAAAGCGGAGAAGAGCGCGCACGACTAAAGCAACTCATCAATAGCATCAAGCCAAAGAATTGCGGTGTTATTGTGAGAACGGTAGCTGAGGGTAAACGCGTAGCAGAGCTGGATGCAGAACTCAAAGTCCTGACAAAAAGATGGGAGGACGCACTCATAAAGGTGCAGAAAACCCAAAAACGTCCACAGTTGATCTTCGAAGAGACAGGTAGAGCTGTAGCCCTATTAAGAGATTTGTTCAATCCAACCTACGAAAACATATACGTCAACGACGAAAATGTTTTCCATGAAGTAAAAAACTATGTTTCACTCATCGCCCCAGAGAAAGCAAACATCGTTAAGTTATACACAGGAACAGTTCCCATCTTCGACAATTTCAACGTCACGAAGCAAATTAAATCCAGCTTCGGCAAAACCGTCAACTACAAACATGGTGCTTACCTGATTATTGAACACACAGAAGCACTGCACGTTGTAGACGTGAATAGCGGCAACCGCTCACATTCGGACAACGGTCAAGAAGCAAATGCTCTCGACGTAAACCTCGGAGCAGCCGATGAGTTGGCACGCCAACTGCGCCTGCGCGATATGGGAGGCATCATCGTGGTCGACTTTATCGACATGAACCTCGCCGAAGACCGCCAACTGCTCTACGAGCGTATGTGCAAAAACATGCAGAAAGACCGCGCTCGCCACAATATTCTACCCCTAAGTAAGTTCGGACTAATGCAGATTACGCGCCAACGTGTCCGTCCTGCTATGGATGTGAATGTGGAAGAGATATGCCCCACCTGCTTCGGAAAGGGAAAGATTAAGTCGAGCATTATTTTCACCGACCAACTGGAAAGTAAGATTGACAGGCTTGTCAACAAGATTGGAATAAAGACATTCTATCTTCACGTACACCCATACGTGGCTGCCTACATCAACAAGGGACTCGTCTCGTTGAAGAGAAAGTGGCAGATGAAATACGGATTGGGCGTACATATCGTTCCATCACAGAAACTTGCGTTCCTGCAGTACGAATTCTACGACAACAAACGCCAGTTTATCGATATGAAAGAAGAGATAGAAACAAAGTAGAAAATAACGAAAAGTAACACCATAAGAAGAAAGGATATGTAGCATTTCGCACAAAAAGCGAGACTATGTATCCTTTTTTCTTGTAAAAGAGGCTATTATCTGCTGTTTAGAACGAAAATAAGCAGAAAAATATTTCGACATTCAAAATAAACTTAGTACCTTTGCAGCCGCTATTACGAGATAGTAGCATAATTCAAACCACAAATTAAAATTAAATTTTAAACAATGGCAACAAAGATCAGACTTCAGCGCGGCGGTCGTAAGAGCTACGCTTTTTATCGTATCGTAATCGCTGACGCAAGAGCACCACGTGATGGTAGATTTACTGAGAAGATTGGTACTTACAACCCTAACACCAATCCTGCTACTGTAGATTTGGATTTCGACCGTGCACTCTATTGGGTAGAAACAGGCGCACAGCCAACAGCAACAGCTCACAACATCCTCAAGGGCGAGGGCGTTTATCTTATGAAGCACCTCCGCGGTGGCGTTAAGAAGGGCGCATTCGATGAGGCTACAGCACAGAAGAAGTTCGACGCATGGAAGGCAGACAAGCAGAAGGGCTTGGACACCGTACGCGAGAACGAGGCTAAGGCTAAGGCAGAGGCTGCTGCTAAGGAGCTCGAGGCAGAGAAGAAACTCAACGAGGCTATCGCTCAGAAGGTAGCTGAGAAGAAGGCTGCTGAGGCTGCTGCAAAGGCAGAAGCAGAGGCTGCTGCTAACGCAGAGGCTACAGAGGAAGCTCCAGCTGAGGCTTAATCAACGAAAATTCCGTCACAAGACACATATAAATCCCAAGAGCACCAGTTCTTGGGATTTATTGTTTTATAATCATACTGCTTCAACCACAACAACTACCCCACTCACATTCTTCCTAAAAACACAACTTATTGTGCAATAAATTCTTAATAAGAAAGAATTACATTAAAAAAACAAGCTCATAAATGGGGTAAAGCAAAGAAAACAAGCGTTTTCTGAGTTTTTTTTTGTAACTTTGCACTTGTGCTTATGCGTACACTTTGACGAACAAAACCATAAGTAACGCAAACTACGCACACATTAAATATCAAAGCATGGCAAAGAAAGTACTTTTTATCAATCAGGAGATTGCTCCGTATGTTCCCGAAACAGCACTCTCAATCATGGGAAGAGACCTTCCAACCAAAATGCAGGAAGAAGGTTTTGAAATTCGCACGTTCATGCCCAAATGGGGAAATATCAACGAGCGCAGAGGACAACTTCATGAGGTAATCCGCCTTTCAGGAATGAACCTTGTCATCGACGACACCGATCATCCGCTGATAATCAAGGTTGCGTCTATCCCACAAACACGCCTTCAGGTGTATTTCATCGATAACGACGACTACTTTATGAAGCGCAAGATGGCTCTTGACGAGAATGGTGAGGAATACGACGACAACGGCGAGAGAGCTATTTTCTTCGCACGTGGCGTACTGGAAACTGTAAAGAAGCTCAGATGGTCGTCAGAAATAATACATTGTCAGGGTTGGATGTCATATATCGTACCACTTTTCGTCAAAGCTGCATACAACGACGAACCGACCTTCACCGACACCAAAATTGTTACATCAATATTCAAGGATGGTTTGTCTAAGAACATCGGCGACAACTTCAAAAATTGCCTTGAGTTCAAAAACATCACTGTAGATAGTCTTAGTGACTACAAGGACGACTTCGATTTTATGGAGTTCTGCAAGTTGGCGATAGATAATAGCGATGCCGTAATTGAAGCAGAAGAAAACGCCAATCCAGAATTGATGGCATATGCTGAGAGCAAGGGTCTGCCAATATTAAAATATCCAGGAGAAAACTATACTGAAGCCTACAGAGATTTCTACGAGAAGCTGTAGAGTGGAGAATTCAAATTAATCAATTTTGAATATGAAGCTAAAATATTTGGCAAGTCTCATGCTTGCCACCTTAATATTCACATCGTGTGACGATACCACTGGCGACATCGGCAGTGGTACGCTCATTGATGGTAGCGACAACTTGAATATAGTTACTGATACCTTTGAAGTAAAAACACGCTCAATTGTTGCAGACTCGGTTTTGGCAAGAACATACACCAGCTATATTGGTAAGGTGCGTGATCCGGAAACAGGTGCATACCTCAGCAGCGACTTTATGACACAGTTCTACATGCCCGAAGGTTTTGAGTTCCCGAACAAGGATAGCATAAAGATTGCCAACAAAGGACAAATCAAAGCAGATTCTTGCGACATACGCCTTTACTACAAGGAATTCTATGGCGACTCATTAGCACCTATGAAACTGACAGTTTACGAATTGTCTGCGCCCATCCCCGAAAAGGTCTACTATTCGAACTTTGACCCAAAGAAGGAGGGATTTGTGGACGAAAGCACTGCTGTCAATAAGGTTTACACGCTTACAGACCTAAATGTAGACGCATCTGTACGTAATGGTTCAGACTACATCAAGTCAATATGTATTCCGCTTAACGATTCGTTCGGTACAGAGCTTATCAATCAGTTCTATGACCACAAAGAGGACTTTAAGGATGCATACACCTTTATAAATAAGGTTACACCTGGCTTCTACTTTAAGACTCAAAGCGGACTTGGAGCTATGGCGCACATATATCTGAGCCAGTTGAATGTCTACTTCAGACACAAGACAACCACAACAAACAAAGATGGTTCGAAACGAGACACAATCATCGTATCGTCGGCTTCATTCCCTGGCACAGAGGAAGTACTTCAAACAACGAATATCATCAACGACAAAGCCGCTATCAAGCGACTCGCAGAAGAGGACACATGCACATACATAAAATCGCCTGCAGGCATATTCACCGAAATGACAATCCCTGTAGACGACATATTGCGAGGACATGAAAACGATACAATCAACACCGCAAAGGTCAGTTTGACACGTATCAATCCAATCGCAAATGGCGATTATGCGCTGAATGCACCTACTACGTTGCTGATGATTCCGAAGGCAGAGATGTATAGCTTCTTCGAGAACAAGCAGGTGGCAAACTATAAAACATCGTTCCTTGCTACATATAGCAGCACGACGAACCAGTACACCTTCAACAATATAGGTAGCTTAGTGCGCTATATGGGTGAAAATCGCTCAAAAAAAGATTGGAATAAGGTGGTGATAATACCAGTTACTGTTACAAGCAACACATCGGGTGAGCTGACAAACATAACCCACGATATGTCAATTGCAAGTACAAAACTGGTCGGCGGTAGTAACAATCGCAATGGAGCTATAAACATCACTGTCATCTATAGCAAATTTAAATAAACACGCCAATGGCAGACAATTTTCTTGAACGCCAACGACGCGACTACGAAGAGCGTAAGCAACAATGGCAAAAATCGACTAAGAAGGTTGCAAGCGTGTCTGAGATTTTAAGAAAGGCGCGTGAGAAATTCAATAACGACTAATTTGAACACTTATAAAAGCCGTTCCATCATATATGGAGCGGCTTTTTGTATTAAAAACTTTCGAAAAGTTTTGGTAGAGAATTTATTTTGCTTAACTTTGCGAAATAACTAATAACTTAATAAATTAACCTAACCGACAAAAAACTTTATGGCAACAGAAAAGAGAAATCTCCTAAAAGGAGACTTTAGCAAGAAAAACGCCCTACTCTTTGCTTTAGCAGTTCTTGTAACAATTGTGTTATGGAATCTGCCGACAAGCAGTTTCGGAATCGAAGGTCTCACCGTTATCCAGCAACGCATTATTGCCGTGTTCGCATTGGCAACAATACTGTGGGTGACAGAAGCCATTTCGCCTTGGGCAACATCCGTGTCGCTCATCGGCTTACTGCTTTTCACAACATCAGACAATGCGTTCCACTTCTTCCGATCAGGCATTGAAAAAGAAGAACTGCTTGACCACAGCGCACTAATGGCTACATTCGCCGACCCTATCATCATCCTCTTCCTCGGTGGCTTCATACTTGCTATCGCAGCAACGAAGTCAGGACTTGATGTGCTCTTAGCACGTACACTGCTCAAACCTTTCGGCAATAAGAGCGAGAACGTACTACTCGGCTTCATCCTCATCACTGGTGTATTCTCTATGTTCGTCAGCAACACCGCTACAGCAGCGATGATGCTCACTTTCCTTGCCCCCGTATTCAAGGCTCTTCCCCCAGAAGGTAAAGGACGAGTTGCTTTGACACTCTCTATCCCCGTGGCTGCCAACATCGGTGGTATGGGCACTCCTATCGGCACGCCTCCTAACGCTATCGCACTGAAATATTTGAACTCACCAACAGGTCTGAACCTTGGTATTGGTTTCGGCGAATGGATGATGTATATGCTTCCACTCACCGTGATATTGCTTCTTATTGGTTGGTTCTTACTGAAGAAGTTCTTCCCGTTCAAGAAGAAGACCATCGAACTTGAGATAGAAGGCGAAGTGCAGCACAACTGGCGCACAATGGTAGTTGCCGGAACATTCATCGTTACTGTATTGTTGTGGATCTGCGACCGCTGGACCGGTGTTGGATCTAACACCGTTGCTATGTTGCCTATCGTAGTGTTTGCATTCACAGGTGTCATCAAAGCACGCGACTTGGAAGAAATCAACTGGAGTGTTATCTGGATGGTAGCCGGTGGTTTCGCACTCGGACTTGCACTCAACGAGTCTGGACTTGCAGAAAATGTTATCAAGAGCATCCCATTCGGTTCGTGGTCTCCAGTAGCCATTCTGCTTGCTTCTGGTCTTATCTGCTACATACTTTCAAACTTCATCTCGAACACTGCGACAGCAGCACTCCTTGTGCCTATCCTTGCCGTTGTATGTAAGGGTATGGGCGACTCACTCGAGAGCATCGGTGGTACACCGACTGTACTCATCGGTATAGCTGTAGCAGCATCGGTAGCGATGACACTGCCTATATCTACACCTCCAAATGCCATTGCTCACTCAACAGGCTTAGTAAAACAGAACGAGATGATGAAGATTGGTTTGACAATGGGTATCATAGGTTTGGTGCTCGGTTACTCACTACTCTTCTTCCTCGGCGAGATGCACGCATGGCAATAGTACATGCATGATTATATATTGCGTGCAATAATATCATAAACCATATTATTGCACGCATAATAATATAAGGATATAAAAATGTCTTTTTCACAGGAAACTCTCTACGCTATAGCGTTGACCCGCATTAGCTATTTCAACATTGCCACATGCTTACAACTATATCGCAAGCTTGGTTCGGCAACAGCTATCATGGAGAATCGCAATAACATTAAGGATGTTATCAGCGATGCTTCTCCAAGATTAGTTCATGCACTAAGCGATGTTTCCGAAGCCTTGCATCATGCAGAGGCTGAATTAGAATTTGATAACGCACATGCCATTCGTCCATTGACGATGGCATGTGACGATTATCCAGAACGTCTACGCGACTGCGATGATGCGCCTATTGTGCTTTTCTATCGCGGCAACGCTGACCTCAACCAACGTCGCATTGTGTCTATTGTAGGTACACGTCATTGCACAGCATACGGCCAAGACATCCTTACAAAATTTTGCCAAGACCTAAAAGAGTTGTGTCCTGATGTGCTCATCGTAAGCGGATTAGCCTATGGGGTTGACATCTGCGCTCACCGAAACGCTCTGAGAAATAGTTTTGACACTATTGGCGTTTTGGCTCACGGTCTTGATATGTTATACCCCTCTGCCCACAGAGACACAGCTAAAGATATGCTCTCGCATGGCGGACTTCTGACAGAATTTCTTACAAACACGAACCCCGACAAGATGAATTTCGTAAGGCGAAACCGCATCGTGGCAGGCATAGCAGATGCTACTATTGTAGTGGAGAGTGCGGCACGTGGCGGAAGCCTCATCACTGCAGACATTGCACAAAGCTATGCTCGCGACGTATTCACCTTTCCGGGCAATGTAAACTCAACATATAGCGAAGGCTGCAACAACCTGATTAGAGACAATAAAGCAGCACTCATCACCTGCGCAGAGGACTTTGTTAAAGCAATGGGTTGGGAACAAGACAACCAAGTGAAGGAAGCACGAGCAAAAGGTATCGAACGCCAACTGTTTCCCGAACTGACCGCAGAAGAAACACGTATTGTCGAACTTCTTCAACATAACAACGACTTGCAGCTGAATATCATCGCTGTACAAACAGGATTGCCGATTGGCAACATCTCTGCACTATTATTCAGCCTCGAATTGAAAGGCGTTATCAAGCTATATGCAGGAGGAGTTTACCATTTGCTGGGTTAATATTGGAATTTTTAGGTTAAAAATTTTGCACTTACTCCTATTTGTCGTAACTTTGCATTAAGCAGTAAGAAAAAGTATAACATAAAATAAACGCAAATGCCAGAAATTTCAACACGAGGACTTGAAATGCCCGAATCGCCGATTCGCAAATTAGCGCCTTTGGCAGTAGACGCCAAAAAACGTGGTGTGAAAGTCTATCACCTCAATATCGGACAGCCCGACCTTCCTACTCCAGAAGTAGGACTTGACGCATTGAAACACATCGACCGCAGTGTGCTCGAATACTCTCCGTCACAAGGTTATTATTCATATCGCGAGAGACTGACCGGATATTATAAGCGTTTTAATATTAATGTATCGCCTGATGACATCATCATTACAGCAGGTGGTTCAGAGGCAGTACTCTTTGCATTCATGTCGTGTCTAAATCCGGGCGATGAAATTATTATTCCGGAACCAGCCTACGCCAACTATATGGCTTTTGCAATCTCGGCTGGAGCAAAGATTAGAACTATCGCAACAACAATAGAAGAAGGCTTCTCGTTGCCTAAGGTGGAGAAGTTTGAGGAACTCATCAACGAGCGCACACGTGCCATCTTGATTTGTAACCCAAACAACCCTACGGGCTATCTCTATACACGTCGCGAGATGAATCAGATTCGCGACTTGGTGAAGAAATACGACCTCTATCTGTTCTCAGATGAAGTCTATCGCGAATACATCTACACTGGTTCACCTTACATCTCTGCCTGCCACTTGGAAGGTATCGAAGATAATGTGATACTCATCGACTCTGTGTCGAAGCGTTATAGCGAGTGCGGTATCCGCATCGGAGCCTTGATTACAAAGAATTCGCAGGTGCGTGCAGCCGTAATGAAGTTGTGTCAAGCACGTCTTTCTCCTCCACTCTTGGGTCAGATTGTAGCCGACGCATCGCTTGATGCGCCCGAAGACTACTACCGCGATGTTTACGAAGAGTACGTGGAGCGCCGTAAGTGTCTCATCGACGGACTAAACCGCATACCAGGTGTCTACTCACCAATTCCTATGGGAGCCTTCTACACAGTTGCAAAGTTGCCAGTAGACGATAGCGAGAAGTTCTGCCGTTGGTGCCTTGAAGAGTTCCAGTACGAAGGTGAGACCATTATGATGGCTCCTGCTGCTGGTTTCTACACCACACCAGGTGCTGGTATCAATCAAGTTCGCATCGCTTACGTACTGAAGAAAGACGACCTTGAACGAGCACTCATCGTGCTACGTAAAGCACTGGAAGCATACCCGGGCAGAGTAGATAGCAACGATTAAAACTGTCCAATACTTTTAGGATATAGAGATTGAGGAGCTAAGAAGTTAAGCCAATGGTTTTACAGCAGATGCAACAAGCTATAACAACGGCTCAACTTCTTAGCTCCTTCTTTATTAACTACCAAACAAAAGATAATGAACTTTCCTCTTTTTGTAGCTCGACGCATATATTCAAACCAAATAAGCGACCGCCAAAAGGTATCGAAACCCGCTATCCGCATAGCTACAATGGGCGTAGCAATCGGATTGGCGGTGATGATTATCAGCGTGTGCGTGGTGCTTGGCTTTAAACATACTATACGCGACAAGGTCGTTGGCTTTGGCAGTCACATACAGGTTGCGAACTTCTATGCGCTACAATCGTCAGCCACAGACCAACCGATTATTATCAACGACTCATTAATAAAAGTGCTTAAAGGCATTAACGGCGTGAGTCATGTGCAACGCTTCGCTCTGAAGCAAGGCATCTTGAAGACCGATAACGACTTCTTGGGGGTTGCATTCAAAGGCGTAGACGAAGCCTTCGACACCACCTTCATACATAACAACATGGTCGAAGGCTACATACCACAGTTCTCAAGCGAGAAGAGCAGCAACAAGATACTCATATCGAAGACGATGGCTGACAAGCTACAGACAAAGTGTGGCGACCGCATCTTCGCCTACTTCATCGACCAAAACGGAGTGAGAGCACGTCGGTTCACCATCACTGGAGTTTATCAGACTAATCTCAGCCAATACGATAAGACAATCTGTTTCTGCGATTTATATACAGCCGTTAAACTGAATAACTTCAGTGAAGGACAAGTTTCGGGTGCCGAACTCACTGTGGCTGATTTCAGCAAACTCAATGAGACGGAGGACATAATTGTGCGCAAAGTGAACCGCACAATGGATAGTAATGGTGCCACCTACTCATCAAAGACAATACGCGAACTATCGCCTCAGATATTCTCGTGGCTCGACTTGCTTGACCTTAATGTGTGGATAATTCTCGCAATTATGACCGCCGTGGCAGTGGTAACAATGATTTCAGGACTTCTCATCATCATTCTTGAACGCACAACCATGATTGGTATACTCAAAGCACTCGGAGCCCGCAACAGAACTGTGCGCCATACCTTCCTTTGGTTTGCAGCATTCATCATAGGTAAAGGATTGCTTTGGGGCAATTTATTGGGTTTGGGACTTGTCATACTACAACACTTCACAGGTTTTGTTAAGCTCGACCCTGCTACCTATTACGTTGATACCGTTCCCGTAGAAATCAACTGGCTCTTCATTGTCGCCCTTAACGTTGCAACTATGTTCATAGCCATCGTGGTACTCATAGCTCCGAGTTTCCTCATTTCGCACATTCACCCTGCGCGCTCTATGCGCTACGAATAATAAAAACACAACTCATAAAAAGAAACATATACAATATGGATATAAAGAAATCAGAATTTACGATATCGTCTGCAACCGTAAGCCAGTGTCCGAAAGACACAAAGCCTGAATTTGCATTCATCGGACGCTCGAACGTAGGCAAATCGAGTCTCATCAATATGCTGTGCAACCATAAGGGTCTCGCAAAGACATCTGCTACACCAGGCAAGACCCTACTCATCAACCACTTCATCATCAACAACGACTGGTACTTGGTTGACCTTCCGGGCTATGGCTTCGCTAAGCGCTCCAAGACCGTGCAGAAAAAGCTCGACCAGATGATTACATCATATATACTGCAGCGCCAACAACTGGTAAACACCTTCGTACTCATCGACATCCGCCACGATCCGATGAAGATTGACACCGATTTTATCAACTGGCTCGGCGAGAGTTCTGTACCTTTCTCCATTATATTCACCAAGGCCGACAAGCTCGGACCTGTGCGTGCGAAGCAGAATGCAGCGAAGTGGATGAACTCGCTGAAGGAACAGTGGGAGGAACTGCCCCCCTACTTCATCACAAGTTCGGAGAAAAAATTGGGACGTGACGAGGTGCTCGACTACATTGGAAACATATTGAACGAAATTAAAGCAACTGAATAAATGACTCCATTACTTGACGTTCAAAACATATCAAAAGCGTTCGGTGCGCATGTTCTGTTCGAGAATATCTCGTTCTCAATTGCCGAAGGACAACACGTCGGACTGATTGCAAAGAATGGCACGGGCAAGTCTACTCTACTCTCTCTACTCTCAGGCAAGGAGAGTGTCGACTCCGGAAGTATCATCTTCCGCCGTGACATAAAGGTTGGCTTTCTCGAACAACAGCCTAAGTTCGACCCGGAGGAGTCTGTGCTCGACGCTTGCTTTAACCATCAGGGCGACCCCGACCGCATACTGAAAGCGAAGCAGATTCTGACACAGCTGCACATCACCGACCTCACACAGCCTATGGGTCAGCTGAGTGGCGGACAACAGAAGCGCATCGCACTCGCCAACGTGCTCATCACCGAGCCCGACCTGCTCATCCTCGACGAGCCTACAAACCACCTCGACCTCGAGATGATAGAATGGCTTGAGGGGTATCTGCAACGTGGCAACAAGACTCTGCTCATGGTGACACACGACCGCTACTTCCTCGACCGCGTATGCAACCTCATACTCGAACTCGATAACCACACTGTTTATTCATATCGTGGCAACTTCCAGTACTACATGGAGAAGCGTCAGGAGCGCATAGATGCCACACGCGCCGAGATAGAGCGCGCCAACAACCTTTACCGCCGCGAGCTGGAGTGGATGCGTCGTCAGCCTCAAGCACGCGGACACAAGGCGCGCTACCGTGAAGAGGCATTCTACGACCTTGAGAGCAAGGCGAAACAGCGTATTGAGGAACGACAGATGCGTCTGAAATCGAAGAATGTGTACATTGGTTCTAAGATATTCGAGTGTCAGTACGTATCGAAGGCGTTCGACGAGAAAGTGATACTAAAGGACTTCTACTACAACTTTCAGCGCTTCGAGAAGATGGGCATCGTGGGCAACAACGGCACGGGCAAGTCTACCTTCATCAAGATGCTGCTCGGTGAAGTAGCTCCCGACAATGGTCGCTTTGACGTGGGCGACACTGTGCGCTTCGGTTACTTCTCACAGGACGGCATGAAGTTCCGCGACGACCAACGTGTCATAGATGTGATAGCCGACATCGCCGACTATATCGACTACGGCGGCGGCAAACACATCACCGCGACGCAACTCTTGCAGCACTTCCTCTTCACGCCCGAACAGCAATACGATTATGTTTACAAGCTATCTGGTGGCGAACGACGCAAACTGTATCTGTGCACCGTATTGATGCGCAATCCCAACTTCCTCGTGCTCGACGAGCCCACCAACGACCTCGACATACAAACGCTTGAGGTGCTTGAAGAATATCTACAGGACTTTCCAGGCTGCGTGATAATCGTGTCGCACGACCGCTTCTTCATGGATAAGATTGTAGACCACTTGCTCGTGTTCCGTGGCGAGGGCGAGATAAAGGACTTCCCTGGCAACTATACTCAGTTCCGCGAGTGGGAGTCGCTGAAACCAAAGGAACTTACCGACAATAAGAACAACACTTCAGACACAGAAAAGAAAGAGAAACGCGAGTTTGTTGGCGAACAACGCCGCAAGAAGACATATAAAGAGAAGTGCGAGTTCGAGCGTTTAGAGAAAGAAATCGCTGCACTTGAAGAGGAACAGAAAAGCATCGAAGAAGCGCTGTGCAGCGGTACGCTCCCTATCGACGAACTAACCGAAAAGAGCAAACGCCTCCCCATCATCAAGGATGAACTTGAAGAAAAAGAGATGCGCTGGCTTGAACTTTCAGAAATAAACGGATAGAAAAATGAATATCTTTAAGAAACTATTTGGTAGTCAGACTACCTCCAAGGAAACCAAACAAGAGGAAAATAAAAACTTCGATGTGTTGAAATATGACGGAGTACGCGCCCTTCGTATGCAGCAGTTTGAGTATGCTGCAAAATGCTTTGTACACGCCATTGAACTGAACGCTGACGATCTCGAATGTCGCGATTATCTTTCACAGGCATACATCTCACTTGGCGATTTGGAACATGCTTACGAACAGCTACAAGAAATTTCAGAGAAGCAATCTGACAACATCGCCGTGTTGTTACGTATGGCAGAGGTGGCATATATGATGGAAAACTACTCCACAATGGCAGATGTATGCGAAAAAGCCCTGCTACTTGACGACAAAAACGTAATGGCATATTATCTCTATGCCAAAGCTTATCACGGACAGGGCGACCTTAACAATGCAACATCAATGCTGACAAAAGCAATCGAGTTACGCGCAGACTTCGATGTGGCTCGCTTACTACGTGGCAACGTGTTGTTGGAGAATAAAGCTATCGAAGAGGCTGCAATTGATGCCAACTATCTATACGAACGCATAGAAAGCAACGAAGATGTATTGTTGCTTAAAGCCCGTGTGGAGAAAGCCAAGGAGAACCTCAACGAAGCTGAAAAAATCTATAGCGAAGTAATTGATTTCGACCCATTCTCAATAGAAGCTTACAAAGAACGTAGCGAGGTACGTAAGAGCCTCGGTGATATCGTTGGGGCGACTGAGGATGAGGAGAGAGCTAACGAAATGGAGACAGCGACACCCCAATCCTCAGAAGGAATTGAGCAGAATATCAAAAAGAAAATGCAACAAATGGATCCTTACAAGGTTTTTCATAACTTCTAATAGCTACACCTTCTACCACCCCATCATCCTTTTACTAAACAGCAGTAGTTTTTATAGCTATCCCCACCATCCGCGTCGACCGACGCAGATGCTCGTAACGACCGACGCGGATGCACGTATCGACCGACGCGGATACACGTATCGACCGACGCGGATACACGTATCGACCGACGCGGATGCTCGTAACGACCGACGCGGATGCACGTATCGACCGACGCGGATGATATACTTCCACCATTAGCGATGTTAGCATTTCGGATATTGAAGATAATTATGAGAGCGAAGGCGGTTGCAAGGGGATTATTCATCTCTGACTACATAGAACCGACGGCACCGATGCCTTCGATACACTCTACATCGGCTGCGAGAAGTTTCCACTGCACGATTTATATCCGATTGCGATTGGTGGAGTAAGATAAAAATACTAAAATTGTATTTTGTAAATTATATTTACTACTTTTGCATATAGTAATCAACTTAAACAATTTATTATGGAAGGATTAGCATTTATTTTTGCACTTATCTATCTTGCATTTCTTGTGTATCTACTGGTGAAGTTCATACAACTTTGCAATGATACACGAGACATTAAAAATCTTCTTGTTGCTAATTTAAATTTGAAAAAATCAAAAAGCTCTTCATCTGAAGAACCAAATTTAAATTTGAAAAAATCAAAAAGTTCTTCATCTGAAGAGCAAAATTTAAATAAGCCAAAATTCAAAGAGGGAGATTTAGTTGTAGAAAAGAGTACTCAGAAGCAACTGCGCCTGGGGAATTTTTACAATAATTCTTGGGTATGCCTGTCCAATGGTCAAGAATACAAAAATCTTAAGGAACATGACCTTTATACATGGGATGAATATCTTGCATCAATAGGGAAAAAGTAACGTATAAAGTAATGGATGATTGTTGTTAGTAACAATCATTCATTATTTTGATTGTAATAGCATGGAGTGTAAACTGAACTGTGTCACGGCTCTGTTTACACTACCGCAGAATATCAAAAAGAAAATGCAACAAATGGATCCTTACAAGGTTTTTCATAAGTTCTAATAGCTACACTTTCTCCCCCCCCCATCATCCTTTTACTAAACAGCAGTAGTTTTTATAGCTATCCCCACCATTAGCGATATATAAAAACTATTATTTCTTTTCCACATCAGGCTCTGCTGCCATCACTCTTTCTTCTTCCTGCATCTCATACCTCTTTACCTTGTGGTCTTCAAGATAAATGTGGCATAGCGTATATTCAAGCGACTGCAAGGTCTTTTCCCTTACTTTCGGTTTCAGTTGACACTCCCACACCGTAATGCAGTGCCAACCCATTTCCGCCAACTTCCGTTGTTCCTCCAAGTCCCTTTCCCTGTTGCGTTCTATCTTCGCTTGCCAGAACTCCGTCCTGCTCTTCGGCAACACAAAGTACTTGCATCCTTCATGTCCGTGCCAGAAACAGCCATTTACAAAGATGACCGTACGATACTTGCGCATCACGATGTCTGGATGTCCCGGCAGTCGCGGATGGTTCAGCCGGTACCGGAACCCATGAGCAAAGAGATACCGCCGAACCAATATCTCCGGTTTGGTATCCTTGCTGTGTATGGATGCCATACAATGGCTGCGCTGTTCCTTTGTCATCTTGTCCATATATGGAATTTTATTTAGAACAAAGCTGCTGGACTCCAACGAAATCCGGCAGCTTCGAGACGTATGTATATTTGAGGTGAATGGGATAGATATGTATAAGCTAATCTTAAATGTTTAAATCTTTTGTGTCGCCCATAAGAAAATCCATTAATCCCATTGTAAGAATACCATTCTCGTCAGTCCAAGGTTTAATATCATCTTTCACGATGATTATTTTCTTGAATGAATCGCCTATTCTCAAAAGTGAAGCCATTTCTTGTTTACGCTTTTCCTCGTCTGGCATGGCTAATGCGGATTGAATGTAATACTTTTGGCTGCCTCCATTGACAACGAAATCAACTTCAAGTTGTTTCCTCTGCCATTTACCGTCTTTACTTACATATTGTTGCTCCATAATACCAACATCCATTTTGCTTGCCGTCTATCAGTTGCTGTAAATAGAAATCCCTTTGTATCTGCATAATATGTATATTGAAATATTTCGGCAAAATTGCCTTTTTTGTTCATCAAAAATACTAACTTATACTGAATTAAGCAATTTTTCAATGAACTATTTTAGCAATCTTGCCATTTTTTCATTTTCAACAAATATTATTATTTAAATTATTCAGATAATACTTCAGACAATTTGACAGGAGTGTAATTTATGCTTCCATCTATCTTCAAAACAATACCTTCAACCCCTCTATAATTTTTAAAGCACTCTTTCTCCAAAGGAATATCATACAAATATGAAAAAGGATTTATTTCATTAAAATCTGGCATCCCTTAACTTCTTAACTATCCCCAATTATACAAAATCTACAAATCCCTTACAAAAGGTGGAGTATTTTGAACTAAAATAATTCTTTTATAATTTGATTTGTACCCCATAGGACATTCTAATCCTTTAATTGTAAACCCAAATTCTTCATCAGGTAAGAAAATACATAGCCACATTTCGTCTATATTTGGATTATTCTCCTTGTATGTCTGAAGTTTTTTTTCCTTTTGGGTAATTAATGGCTGAATAAAATCAAATGGCATTGGAGCTAAAAATCCTTGGAATGTAAAATATATGTTTATTCTACTTCTATCTTTTTCAAATAATTCTTTCCATCCTGCATTGTGGTAGTATTTAATATATACACTTTCCAAATACTTGTTAGAATAAGTAAATGTTCTAAATGCAAATTGTTCCACTATCGAAGATGTGTCATTCTTTATTTTTTGAAATATGGTGTCTATTCCAGGTTCTATTTCTTTTTTCTTTTCATTTATGTTATAACTTTTGAAATATAAATCCGTATTCAGTCTTATTCTTATAGATATGTCATATATGCTATATTTTGTCATACATCTATAACATATATTTTTTATGGCTTTTTCTATAATGTTCTTATTTTGTCCATTTCTACTATAATTATTATTTAACGCATCAGCCTTTGTTACTATTTCTGAGGGATGTACAGTTGTTACTTCTATACCTATCTCATTGCCGTTAATGTTTATCGTAAAATCTGGACTTTCTGATTTATTAAAATTATCATATGGTATTTTAAGATAGCAACTTAGATAATGTCTCGCCATACTTTCTTCTTGCTCTTGCAATAACTTGTTTGTTTTTTTTATTGGCATTTTATCTTGAAAAACTGATTGTTAACGAAATAATTGAAATAATGAGAGCTGCAATAGATACTCCAATCGTTATATAATCTTTGCGTCTATTGAAAGCATGGTCTTCCTTCTTTTGCTCTTTATCTACCAACTCGCCTTTAACCTTTTCCAACAACAACTCTAGATTTCCATTAGGTTTTACAACAAGTCCACCGGTTGTAACAGTAACAGTTTCTTTTTCTTTCAGCAAACTAAAGATTGCTCTGCCATATTGCGGAGCAATCTCATCAATTTTACTACGTTCATATACTTTTCCAGAGCGAACTATGTCCTCCAAGACATCCTTCAATGCTTTCAAAAAGTCTATTTCCATGTTGTCAAAAATTTATTCGTGAACACCCAATGACCTAATCTCACCCAACTTTCCTTTCACTTCCTCCAAACTCATCACCTCATGGTTATGCAGCCTCTTCTGATAAGGAACAGGCTTGTCAAGCACTTCCACAAAGTCGCCAAGGGCAAATACCACACGCAGTCCGTCTTGCTCTCCATTACGCAGCGGACGTATCTTCGACAACTTCTTGAAGCCTATGCTTTCTATCTCATACACTCCCTGCACGCTTCCTGCCACGATAGGCAAAAGATATTCCAACGACTGTATATCAAGCTCATCGAAGTCAAGGCTTCCTGTGTAATAATTCTTTGCCGTGTTCTCTCGGAACAGGTTAATTTCGGGATTGTCAGTCTTCACATATCCCACATATACGTTCTTTTCCGTAGATTCCTTCTTGGTGTAGTGTAGCCCTCTCTGCGGTATTGCCTTCTCCACATATTCGGAGGTGAGGTTGCGTCTTAGCAGCAAGTCTTCCAAATGGTCGTACAGCTGCGGACTGTCCTCGTCCTCATGTCCGAAATGCTCCTTCCTGCTCTTGCTCTTTGGCAACAGCGGAAAAGCGCCGATGTTCACGCTCTCCACGCTGCTGCTGTAATATCGCTTGGCTATTGTCTCGTTGTCGCCCCTGCCAGGGAAGAGGATATATCCGCCTATCACTTCCTTGCTCGAATGTTTTTTTCTGTCCGACCCGTAGTAGATGGCATCACGGTAGCGGTGCATTTGGTTTATGGCATCAGTTGGTGGATAGTCGCCGCCTTGCAGCTCTCGCATCTCGTCAAGATCGCTCTGCTCGATGTCCTTGTCAAGACGGTTGTCGCTAATGACACGATACTTGGCATCATAGAGGTATGTCAGCAAAATTTCCTTGCCGTTCTTGCGTGATATGTTCAGCACAATGTCGGGGCGTTGCTCTGTCGTGGCGGTATGTACACCGAAGGCATCGGAATTTCTGCGGTTGAACGTGTGCTGATAGTGCAGCGTCACCACATCGTCCTCATGTGCACGCACCTGTGATGCCCACTCGGAGCGGTCTTCGTCTTCGGGTGTGGGGTAGCGGAAGGTCACAACATGTTCCATGCGTGAGTTGGAGAACGGATTGAGCAGCGAGCCTGCCGGCTCTGACACCAATCGTTCGTACTGTGGATTTTCTTTCTCTATGTGCAGTATCTGTTTCACCATGCGCTTCATCTTGATGAAGCACCACAGTTCGTATATCTCCCATATCTGCAACGTGCCTATGTTGGATGCTCCGTTGTAAAGGTCGATACCTCTGCGCAACTTTATCCAATCTTTGTAGACTTGTTGATAGCCAGCTCTGCTTTGCAGCACCATGCTGTCTTGGACCATGCCCTCGAACTTGCCTATGGTGCGGAAGAATGGATTGTGCTGAAGTTTGTGTATTCGTTCCTTGTAGCTTATCAGTCGCTCACGGTGGTCTTCGGACAGTTCGTCGTTTCGGTTGTTCACCAGCACTTCTTCCAATATTTTGCTTAGGCGTGTGCCTATGTGTGTTAATGTGTGCTTCACGAAACGGTTTTCTCGGGTGTTCACCGTATTGTCGCTTTCTTTCAGTTCAAACCAGTGGTTGTCAAGTCGCTTGGCTTCACGCTGCTCTTCATATTCGTCTTCAAGCGACGGTGTCCACCGCTTTATCCTCTCCACTTTAGCATACGAGGTGTAGGTGCGCACTCTCTGGTGGGGACGGCGCAGTATGAGTTCGATGTTCTTCAAGTAGTCGTCCACTATCTCCTCAAAGATATTCATCCACACGATGTCGTTTCTTACTCTGCCTCTTGTCAACTGCTGATAGGTGGTGGCGAGGTAACGGAAGATTACATCGTTGTATTCTTCGTTCACATCGTTCAAGAGCGACTTGTAGTCGTGCTTGGTATCTAATTTTGGACTAACTACTTCAAACGTCACCCACGCATGGTGCATCCTGCCTTTGCTTTGGTATTCAAATTCCAGCTTGAACACGCCTGGTTCATTCAAGAAACTCACGTTGCCCGACATTCCCATGATATCCTCGCCTGTGTAGTCGGTATCTAAGAAGAACGCTGTTTCTATGTCCTTGCGCACATGGAGCACCTTTGGCGCAGTGCCTTTGTCTACCACTCCCTTGCCGAAGCGTATGGCTATGTTGTACTCGCTTGTCTCGAACAGCACCGGCCACAGCTCTTCCCAAGAATGTAGATATTCTTCGGTGTTGTCCGACAGCAAACCGCTGTACTTGTAGAGGCTTAGGCGGCAGGCATCGCTTGAAGCGTACCGGCAGTAACGCTCTTCGTATGGCACACCGCTTTCTGGCTTGGGGTCGTTCTCTCGGTCTATGCGCCCTTTGAAACGTCCCCAAGCATACGTCAAGTCTTCGCTACGCACGATTACATGATAGTCGCCCTCTTGTTGTTCAAAGCGTAATGCTTCCATATCGTACTCGGTTTATGGCCAATAGCGTGTGAAGCTCTGGCGGTTCAGTCTGCCTATCATTTCTTTCAGCTTGTCTACTGCCATGTATTTTTGCTCGTCCTCTGCCGTATGCTGTGGGGCGATTTCTCTTAGCCAATCGAGCTTGGTATACTCGTGGCTTATGCCGTTCTCGTCAACTTGGTTATTCAGTCCATATAGGTTTCGTTCGTCATCGGATATTCTAAACATCTCGTCATCGCCCTCAACTCGTGGCAATATCTTCATCAGCAATATCTTGTCGATGGCTTCTTCAACATATGGCTTGAAATTGTCTGTCGTCACTTCCGTTCCATCTTCCACGGCTTTGTCGAGTAGCACGGCGAGGTAGATGGTAAGCTCGTTCATCACTCGGTAGCTTACAGTGAATGGTGTGCCGCGCAGCACCTTGTTTATCTCTTCTAGTCTTTGTGGCAACCCTTCTTCGCCCTTGCCTTGTATATAGTCGCTTATCTCTTGGTTGTTTACTACGGCATAGCATTTCTCCAACACTTCTGATGCGGTGATGTAACGGCTCTTCATGTCGTCCATTGTCATCGGCTCATCGGCATAGGTCAAGTCGCTGTTGTTTTTGAAGATGTCAGCGAGTGCGCCACCATTCATTTCTATTGTCATGGCGCGGTCTATCACCTTGCGAGAGAATTGATGCGTGGTGTCATCCATATTCACCGTGCCTACAATGAATACGTTTTCAGGGAGGGTCAAGCCTTCTGTCAAAAGACTGTCGCTATCGTTCTCCACCTTTTCCATCTCTACTTTATCTTGGATGTCGAAGAGCTTGAAATAGATGTCACGGTCTGTTTTTAGCGTGCCAAGTGTTCCGCTTGTTGAGCTGAGTGTTCCAAGTTTGGCGAAATACTCTTTGTCTACCAACACTCCGCTTACAACTTCGTCTTCGCCCTCGCCGTTCTTTATCAAGCGTCTTGTCTCCAACACGCTAAGAAACTCAGCAAAGTATTGCTCAACGGGGGCAAGGTTCATCTCGTCAAGGCATACAAAGAACGGAACTTCGGGAAACATCTTCGCCTTAACCAAGAACTTTACGAACTTGGTGAACATATAACGCTTGTTGATGTTGCTCCAATAGCCTAACAGCTCTGTCGAGTCGTGCCAGTTGGGCTTCACCTCTATCATACAGTAGTTGCCCGGTGTTGTGCCGTCCTTGTCGCGCAGATAGTCTGGGCATGACTTAAAGGCAAACTCTCTCACAATACGGCTTTTTCCAGTTCCACTAATGCCTGCAAGAAGCATAAAAGGTTTGGTTTTAAGTGCAGATAAATAGTTCCATTTATCTGAAAGCTCTTTAGGAGCTTTTTGGTCTTGTCTTCTTAAAGTGGCAGACAACAATAAATGCTTTTCATCTTCGTCAAACATCTCCAACAAAACATCATACTTAGAGTTATCACTCTTTATCGTATGAACACAAAAACTTCTTCCAAGTTTCTCAAACACCAATAGGCACCCATTGGTTAGTCCATCAGAGTTCTTGCTTAAAAAGGAATTTAATTTAGTACTCCAACGCAAGTTAGTTGCGGGTTGAAGTTCGACAGTCTCAAATACAGTCAAATCATTAGTATGGCAAATATTTATGCCAACATTCTCTCCAGCTTCTATTCTTTCTTTAGGTATATTGAAAAAACTCGTTGCCACTTTCTTGGGGAGGTCTATCTGATTGCCTGATACTTGGTAATCTGAAACCTTACATATATATATTGTATTCATCGTTTATATCAATTAAAATGTTCAAAGAATGCTTTTTTATCATCTCGGCGATTGAAAACGTCTACATCTCCATAATTTGTAGAAAGCAATTCCATATCGTTGTCTTCATCAACCTTAACAATGTTAGAGTATTCATTGAGTATGTATTTCACACAACCAATATTACCCATTTCACCACCAAAAAGAGCAGCTCCTGCAGTCGCAAGATTTGGCTTACTTGGATGATTTTCTAAATAATCGGCTAATCCATTAAGTAGATTTACAGAAGGAATTACATTAATAAACCCTCTTTTTGTAAATGGGTTTGGAACATAGTACCGCTTAATCCAATTGTGCATATAAGCTAAAGCCTCGTCTTCTGTAATATCATGAGAGAAACGAGGAATATACTCTTTATTATCTTCGTAATAAAGTCCCAATTGTAATGCTAATTGATAAGGAGTTCTAAAGAATGAGCCATTATAAAAATGACTCATATACTCTCTAAAAGCATCCCTGCTCATTCTTTCTTTTGGCAAAATGCTTACAAGCTCAACCACAGTATCTACTGAAGCATTTCTCCATTTACAAATCGGATCGGATTTTGTTTGATCATATTTGACCATCCGTCTACCACTTATGTTTTGTGATCCCATATTATTTATTTTTCCAATAACTAATCAATGCTTGTTCTCTACTCTCAATCTCGTCAAGAAGATCCTTTTTGAAGTGAACGGGATACTTTCTCTTTTCGAGTTCCTTATTAACTTTTGCAGAAGAATATCTAATTCCACCTGTCATATCATCAAGCAGTTTCAAATAGTCTTTACCTAAAACATTCCACTCTTCTTCATCAAGAATATTCTCTTCTGCTGCAATTTGAATAGTCCATTGCTCGGCTATTCCTCTTGCAATACCTGGGAAAGTTTTACTTCTCCATTTTTGACGTTCTTCTTTGGTTTTTGTTTTTGTCAATCCATCCGAATACCATTTCGGCTGAGACTTTCCGCTCTCAAAATAGATTCGTTCTCCATGATCATCAGTTTCTTTAGACGGATGAAGAGGATGTAAGTTTTTTAACCACAAACAAGTGTTCTTTGAATATGGATCGCCAAACATGTAGGGCTGTATATTTTGGTCAGGCTTTCTCCATCGCGAACTCATTATTCCGACGGGGTTCTCTATAGCAATACGCTTTACTGCAGCGCTTGCCAAGAATAAGAAGAACTTTGCACCGTCCTCTTGATCCTGCTTTCTATTAGGGAAACTAGGATGTGGACGTCGCTCTTCTATAGGCAGTCCTTTGTCAGCAGGGTGATACATCCATTTCGCACCACTCACAGCAAGAAATGTACAAGGTGGATGTCCAATCATTATGTCCCAATCACCATGTATTATTGCTTGTTCTCCATTCTGAAGTGTCAAGTTCGTCTTGTCTAGAACAGTCGTGATATCATGGTCAAAATGCCACTCTGGGTGAGGCTCCGCTTCATCCGTACCAAACTTTGTTCCACTACATTTGAACAAATCGCAGCTATATGCATTATGCCCCAAATCACGAAATGCTCTACATACAGCTTGACTTTCTTCACAAGCAACCAATATATTTAGTTGTCGTTTCATTTTTTATATTTACTATTTAACACGTCAAACATTGCTTCTGCTATTCCCTTTGCAAATAAGACAGGCACTGCATTGCCTATCATTTTGAAACAGTAGGCATTTGAACCTACAAATTTGTAATCAATAGGGAAAGACTGCAACAAGGCAGCTTCACGTATTGTTATACTTCTCAATTGCTCAATATCTGGATGAATAAACATATATCCATCTTTATGCAAGTGGGCTACAACCGTTGGCGATGGCTTATCCCATTCGATATTTCTATACTTGATATGGTTTGAAGTATGCCCTGTTATCTTTGTATAAAAATCTTTCTTTTCTTGTTGGGAAAAATTATTCATATCTTTAGATAGCCACTCCTTAAAAAGCCGTTGGTCTCTTTCTCCATGATATCGTGGTATATGCAAATCTACGGCCTCACCTGTTTCCTGTTTATGAGAAACGTTGCAGCGCCCTACTTTTATTACTTCCTTCATTGGAAGAATCTTTGGCAAATTGCCAATAGCATCTCTAACGGTTTTGACTTTGTTTTTACTCTTATGGGCAGTCAAGCTACCATAAAAATCTTCCGTAGTTATTCCACCGTCTTTCTTTACACCTATAATGATGATACGATTTCTCTTCTGCGGCACATCAAAATCCTCTGCGCAATATATAGACTTCTTTAACGCACCTTCGATTAATCCACATCACTATGCAATCCATCCACATCACCACCCTCCGCAAAATACTCTCCAGTCCCGAACCCATCGACATCCGTCTATGGACTCGCAGCGGTAAAATCCAATCCTGGCACCGCTGCATCTCCCTCAAATATGACTTCTATAAAGGCACAAGACGAATGAAGCTGCTGGACTCCAACGAAATCCGGCAGCTTCGTGATGTTTGTATATTTGAGGTGAATGGAATTGAAGTGTATATGTAGTGTGTCACAAAAAGTATCTTTTTTTGTGACAAAATCAACATTTGTGTTTGCATGGCTGATATTGTATATTTGGGGTTTTATAGAATATGTATCGGGCATTTTTTAGTTAAAAATTGATACTTTTCTAAGCCTTTTCTTTGTTTTGTCACAAAAAGTTGCTATTTTTGTGACGAAATTAAGGTTAGACATGGAAAGTATAGCTCATAAAATTGAAAACAGGATAAAGGGATTTGGTAGGGGAAAGATTTTCTTTGCCGATGACTTTCTTGATTTTGGCTCTTCTGATGCTATCCGACAGACTTTGCTTAGGCTTACAAAAAGCGGGTTAATTATTCGTGTGGCACAGGGCATTTACTGTTATCCCGAAATTGACGAAACTTTGGGATTGGGGGTGATTTATCCTACTGACATCCAAATTGCTGAAGCCTTGGCTGAACGCTCTCATTCCAAAATTGTCCCCACTGGCGACTATGCGCTTAATGTTCTTGGACTTTCTACACAGGTTCCGTTGAATAGTGTTTTCCTCACAAATGGAAAGTCGCGCAGAATATCAGTGTCAGGGAATAGATCTATCACATTTAAGAATACGGCTCCACGCAACTTGGCTTTTACGAACCGACTTGCCATGTTGATTAATTCTGCTCTAAAGTCGATAAAGAACGTCAATGTTACTACTAAACAGACGGATCATATTTACTACTTATTGAGACAGGAGAAGAAAGAAGATGTGCTTGTCGACTTGAAACTGATGCCTGTATGGATTAGAAAAATTGTACAAAACGCTTATGAATAAATTCTTTGAACTTTCGTTTGACGACCAACGACGTGTGCTTCAACAAGCATCTGCACGATGTGGGTTGCCTCCACAGGCTATAGAGAAGGACTTGTGGGTTTCTAATATTCTGCAAATCGTTTTCGACTTGCCTTTTGCTGATAAACTCATCTTCAAAGGTGGCACATCTTTGAGCAAGGTCTGGCATCTTATTGAGCGTTTCTCTGAAGACATTGATTTGGCTGTCGACCGCTCTTTGTTTGGGTTCGAGGGCGACTTGACGAAGAAGCAGATAAAGAAACTGCGCAAGGCTTCTTCGCTATTTGTCAAAGACACGTTTTGCCCGGCATTGCAGGAGGCTGTCGAGAAATATGGTTTGCAGGACTTTTGCAAAATCGAGTCTGAGCCAGACGGTGAGGGCGATAGCACATATCCAGAACCGAGAAAGATTTTCGTGAGGTATAAGAGTGCTTGGGCTGAGCCGTCTGAATACCTTTCGCCAATAGTGATGTTGGAGATTGGAGCAAGGTCTTTGCTGGAGCCAAACGAGCAAACACATATCAACAGTATGGTCGAGGGCGTGTTTCCTACCATACAGACAACAATTGTCGATAGCAAGGTGGCAACGGCTCTTGCAAGCAAGACTTTCCTTGAAAAGGTATTCCTCTTGCACGAGTTGTTTTCCGTAGAGGGACGTGGTGTCATTGCCGACCGCAAGTCAAGACATCTTTATGACCTATCTCGTATGATGGACAAAGACTTTGCTTTGGCTGCCATAAAGGATGATGAACTGTGGGAGTCCATTCGTCATCATCGCGAGATATTCACAAGCATTAGTGGTATGGACTACACCCCAGACATCCGTCGTCGCATCGTTCTCGTTCCTCGTGAGGATATACGCAGCGCATGGGAGGCTGACTATAAAAGTATGTGCTCTTCCATGATTTTCGGAGAGAAACCTTCTTTCATTGAACTCATTGAGAATATGAAAGTGCTTGAAGATAGATTCCACAGGTTTTGAAATGTGACAAGAAATGAAAAAATGCAATAATTCATGCAATATATTCAAAATCTACCGTTTATTTTAAGTAGTACAATTAAACGTAAAATGAAAAAGACTTTAAACCTTTTATTCCTGCTACTTGCAGTTTTCGCTATTTCAAGTTGCAGCAGCGATGATGACGAGAAAAAAGATTCCGTCAAGGAGATAACAATATATGTTTCTTCTGAAACGGGTGAAAGTTACGGATTTAACTCTACCCCAGAGGAATGTATGCTTGTAAAGTTTGATAATCCAAATGGTGAATGGGAACATCTTGGTCTATATCGTATCGAGGGTTTCACTTATGGGTAGTTCTAAAAATTAATGAATTTGTGTGAAGGCCATGCCCTCAGATATTATTTCTGTGGCGTTGGCTCAAAATC
>ENA-UEOY01000065-UEOY01000065.1-human-gut-metagenome-genome-assembly--contig:-NODE-65-length-46044-cov-417.611352_pt1 | contig 46044 bp, 31 predicted proteins | sample MGYA00242892_ERZ507900 | MGnify/ENA primary metagenome ERZ507900 (study PRJEB26167, sample SAMN06115427) | human gut metagenome | host: Homo sapiens | place: China:Henan | collected 2015-04-15...
ACTTTGTATAGTATTCGTCGTGAACGTCGTACAGAGTTGATGGCTGAAGGTCTTCGTTGGATGGATTTGATTCGCTGGCGTTCACTCGATCAGTTGATGAAACAGCCTTATCAGCTTGAGGGCTTCCATCTTTGGAATACTCCAATGGAAAAATGGTATACAGAAGACCAGTTGGTAGATGATGGTTCTGTTACAGCTACAGTATCTTCTCGTAAGTTGACTGAGTATTTCCGTCCTTACCAGATTGTTTCTACCAATATGCTTTACAATGGTATGACCTGGTCTATGGCTCAGTACCTACAGCCAATGCCTTTGCGTCAGTTTATGCTTACAGCTCCTGACCATAAGACATACGGTGATTCTCCGTTGTACCAGAATCCATACTGGCCAATGGAACCAGATGAAGCTGCAGAGCAGTAATGCGATTCCTTTGAAATAACGAATAATTCGCCCAATAGCAAAACATATAAGCTATTGGGCGATTTTTTTCCAGCTCTTTTGATTCCAGTATCTAATCAAAATCAACTTAAAACATAAATCATGAAACAAATTAAACTGAAAACGGGGATAATGACAGTATTGTCATTGTTCTTTTTATTATCATTCGGAAGTTGCAGTTCCAGTAATGATTCCACAGGAACTGATACTCCTGTAAATCCCAAACCATCGGATGTGAAAGTGATGGATAAATCAAAGATTGTTGACTATAACCAGTATTATTGTCCTGCAAAATGGAATGAAGGATTTGAAAAGGGACCTGACTACATGCTCAGCAGCGATGCCAGATGGTCGTGGTGGAGAATGAAGCAGAGCGAGCACTTCTTTGTATTCTGGGAGCCTGGCTTTGGAGATAATCCTAATGCGGAATCTATACCGGAGGCTTTGCGTGTGGATGTTGATGACTTGTTGCAGAAGGCTGAGCAGTTCTATAAGACCAATGTAGAGAAACTCGGTATGGCAACTGTGGGACAGGGAAAATCGGTCCTTGACAATCATAAGATGCAAATTTATCTCCTTTATCAGACAGAATGGCTTGCTACCGGTTCTGGCTATGATGACAAGATAGGTGCCCTTTGGGTAAATCCATCTACCTGCAAGCCGGTTGGTTCAACCATCGGTCATGAGATAGGGCACTCTTTCCAATATCAGGTTTCTGCCGACAAGCTCTTCACGGGTGAGGCTACGCCAATAGATAAGGCTGATGGTTCTCAGTTGGTGCCTGCAGGTTTCCGTTATGGCTTTGGTGAAAATGGAGCAGGTGGTTGTGCTTATTGGGAGCAATGTGCCCAGTGGCAGTCATTCCAGGATTATCCTAATGAATGTTTTGACCAGGAAGCTCATTATGCTGTTTGGCTGAAGAATCATCATCGCCACTTTAATCATGAGTTTATGCGCTATGCCAGCTACTGGTTCCAATATTGGTTTACCGAAAAGCATGGCATCGAGTCATACGCCCGTATCTGGAAAGAGAGCAAATATCCGGAGGATCCGCTCCAGACTTATATGCGCATCTATTGCAACAATAGTCTTGATGCACTCTACAAGGATTTGTATGCGTATAGTGCTCATTGTGCTGACTATGATTTCAAGGCTGTGCATCAGTATAAGAAGGAGGCTGCCATTAACTATTCTACCAAACTGTATAAGAACGATGGCTACTATCAGGTGGCTTATACCAACTGTCCTGGTACAACAGGTTTCAATCTCATCCCGCTGAATGTTCCTGCTTCGGGCAAGGTTAGTGCAACGCTTGAGGGTTTGGCTCCTGGTTCTGCTTTGGCGGCTGGTGATCCAGGTACTGTAGTAGATGGAGATGGTAATGCCAAAAGTAATGTGACCAAGTATAATTCACAGAGCAATACTCAGCAGAATTATCGTTATGGTTTTGTGGCAATCACCAAGGATGGAAAGTCTCATTATGGAGAGATGCATACAGGCAAGAAGGGCACAGCAACCTACGAAGTTCCTGCCAATACAGAGCGATTGTACCTCTGTGTACTGGCTGCTCCTGATAAGTATAATCGTAATGCCTGGGATGATGATGAGACCAATGATGAGCAATGGCCTTATCGTGTGAAGTTCTCGGGTACAGACTTGCTCGGCAACGTGACGATACCTGAAGGCGACCCTACTGATTTGGAGACTTCACTTGAGGTAAGTCTTGACGCAAGCAGCGAAAGCTATCCTCTGCATACCTTCAATCTCTTGAATGATGGTGTTATGGAGAAGATGGCAAAGGCATTCAAGTTGCAGCCTTCTGAGATTGCAAGTGCTACATTGGAGGCTGGCGATGTGAAAGCTGAGGGCTTTACGAGTCCTGCTGATGGTAAGGTGGCTGTGGGCTTGACAAACCCTGATGGTTCAGTATCTTATGCATACTCTGCCAATGGAATCGGCTTCTGGATTGCAGAAGATGGTTCTGCCGGTGTTTGGGGAGACGGAACGAAAATCTACTTCGAATATGATACCGGTGGCTACGCCCTGACTGTGGGGCATAAGCCTGGTGCTTCTGAAAAGGGCAAGACTTATACCATCAAACCAACGATGGTATATAATAAAGGTGGCAAGCTCCATAAGGCTGTTATTATCATCAAGATGAAATTCGCATAGTTAATATAGTAAGTTCCGTTGCTGACGTAAAACTGTTGTTTTGCAGAATGCAACGGAACTTTTTTGTTTCTCCACTTATATTGATAACACTCTCGTTTCTCCTTTTAATACGTACATATCCGAAGCGTAAGATGTGTTGTCTTAATACCCTATAATTCATAGTTTAAACAGTCATACATCCACGTTTATTTGGTTTGAACATCTTGATTTGTGTGGTTGCTGCCATATGCCGGCAATCACACGAATCTAATTCTTTAAGGTCTGATGCCATCTATCGCAAGCTTTTCAACAATGATATGCAGTATCTGATAGAGTGTAGTGAGAAAATCGTGAGGGATACCCCCAAATCGTGATGGATAGCGTGATGGATATTTCCGTTTCCGAAGTATCTGTCACGCTATTCAAGTGTCTGTATATTAGTATATTAAGATGTGTAATACATATAAATCGTGATGGATGATAGATTATTACATAAAATTTGTTCATATGAAGACTGCGCTGGGTTACTGATATGACTGCATCGGGTTACAGATATGACTGTATCGGGTTACAGATATGACTGCATCGGGTTACAGATATGACTGCATCGGGTTACAGATATGACAGCATCGGGTTACAGATATGACTGCATCGGATTACAGATATTACAGCGTAAGCTAACGGAGCCGTATCCGTAGGCTTATCGAGATGTCTGCATCAGCTAACTGAGACGTCTGAACTCGCTTACTGAACTACTTGAGGTGCTTGGCTGAACAGCTTGAATTGCTTGACAGAAGTGTGATACAGCTACTTATTATGGACGCAAACTTGTCGCCCTGTAAGGGCAAAAGCTTTAAAAACCAAGGATTTATAAAGCTTTTGCTCTTACAGGGCGCCTTGCTGATTGCTATTATACCCAGGGCGCTGCCCTGAGCTAGGAGCTTTTGGGCCTTCAGCCCGTTCTTGAACCACATGCGAAAGTTCTGTTGTTTAAACAAGTCTCTCTATATCTTCTATTGAAAGGTCTGTACCTTTGGCAACTTGCTCTTGTGTGAGCCCCATGCCGAGAAGACGCTTTGCGGTGGCCAACTTTTCTTTGGCAACACCTTCTTCTCTGCCTTCTTTCCTGCCTTCTTTCCTGCCTTCTTCCTTCGCAGTATCGATTGAATTTTTTATGTCTCGATAGGCCTTAAGACTATCCTCGTATTCTCGTAATTCTTGTTGACTGAATTTAGCGATTTCAGCTTCTTCAAACAATTTCGTGAAAATTCTTTCTTTTAAAGCTTTCGGTCGTTTGTCAAGCTTGGGTAAATTCTTGAGTACATAGAGCCATTTGTCATACAGAGTTTCTAGCTCAGCCTCGCTTTTGTTGAATTTGGCAATTTCAATATACTTGAAAGAAAGCTTGTCGTTAAAGACCTTGAATGTCTTTTTGTCTAGCAGACCAACATCGTGATTGATTTCTTTTTGGTCGAAAGCTTCTTCCTTAAAATCAAAATTGAGCAATGCTACTGTATAAACGTGGTCTAGCTTGAAATTCCAATCCTGTCCTTTTGGGGCTTGCTCTCTGATAGGAAATGTAGAGTAGAAGAGAGAACGGTCTTTGAAGTATTTCTGAAAAGCGTTCTGCATTTCAACGATGAACTTTTCTCCTTTCTCATTTTCACAATACACGTCAAAGATAGCTTTGCGCTCTGCGAAAACATCACCAACGTGCTCGCTATTGAGGTAGCGGACATCCTTAATGACTTGCTCTCCATCGAAAAGTGAATTCAGAAAGTTGATGAGCAAGTCTTTATTTGGCTTTGTTCCAAATATACGTTTGAAACCAAAGTCGGTAAGTAAGCTAATATATCGTTCTTCTGATAATCTCATAATCTGTTCTTTTTATAGAATTCTTTTGGCAAAGATACGACTTTTTATAATATCTCCCAAGTTTTTTGGCATAAATCTATTATTCTGATGTAGTTTTTTACAAATCTCTAAGATGTTCTTTGGTAAAATACGATATTTGTATCATTTTAGACGATATTGCGAGCGTTTTTGCAAGATTATCAGTACTTTTGTGGCGAAATATCAATAACGAAAATAATAAATAACGCAAAAATATAAATAACGCAAAAATCATAACCGAAATGAAACGAATATTCTTATCGCTGATACTCACAGCGGCAACCTTGCCTTGGGCTACTGCAGCCCTGGCACAGCAGGACCCATCTGAGGCTCCTGCCACCAGACCCGTAAATCCCGTATCTGCACCACAGAAACTCATCTTCGTACCGGACTCTCTGAAACCCTATGATTTCAACAAGGATGATGAGAGATGGTGCTGGCGACATAGTGCGCAGACCCAGAATATCGTGTATTTCTGGGAAAAGCCATTCGGAGACAATCCGCAGAATCCTCCTTCGCTCGAAGGTAAGCCGATGAAATTCGACCTGGGCAATCTACAGACTCAGGTAGAACGGTTCTATCGTTTCTTCCGTGACACCCTGAAGTTCTCTCTGCCGGGCAGCATCTGCGACAAGTATAAGATGATGGTGATGGTGAACTATTCGCTGGAAGGAACTGCTTACGGCGGAACTTATGATGACGTTATCGGAGCGCTCTGGGTAACACCTAACCGTATTCAAGATAAGAAACTCAACTGTTTGGCTCACGAGTTGGGACACAGTTTCCAACTTCAGATTATGGCAGACAAAACGGGCGAAGCCTGGGGAGGAAGCGGTTTCTTCGAGATGACATCCCAATGGATGCTCTGGAGAGTGAATCCGGAGTGGATAACAGATGAGAAGTATCATTTCGATGCCTTCAGACAGCTTACCCATAAGGGTTATCTGCATCTGGACAACATCTATCATTCGCCATACGTGATAGAGTGGTGGGCTGAGAAGCATGGTTTGGAAAGCATCGCCCAGCTCTATCGGGAGGGAAAAATAGGAGAGGACCCGGTTGTTACCTACAAGCGGAAGTATAAGATGAGTCAGAAGCAGTTTAATGATGAGATGTTTGACTGTTACCGCCATCTCGTGAACTTCGATTTCGATTATGCCCGTAAGGAGACCCGACCTTATGCCTGCACCTTTGATACCAGGATGCTGAAGCAGAAGAATGGTTATCTCCGTCCGGATACAGCTTCGGTTCCTGAGAACTATGGTTTCAATGCCATCAAGTTGGAAATCCCGAAGGCTGGCAAGAAGGTTACAGTAGATTTCAGAGCCCTCGATGCCGAGGGTAAGGTGTTCAAGGCATCCAAGGACAAGATGGCACGAACCATCGGTTACCGTTATGGTTTGGTGGGAGTAACTGCCGATACCGATGAATGCATCTACAGCCCGATGGGCGAAGCGATGAATGGAAAGGTTTCGCTTGTGGCTCCAAAGTCCCAGCCTCTCAAGGCGCTCTATCTCGTGGTGATGGGAGCTCCTTCGAATCATTCGCTCGATCCATCTTCCCGCCGCTTCCCTTATGAGGTAAGAGTGAAGTAGATATCATTATTAAAGAGAATGAAATAAAAAATGAAGAATAAGACTTTATTTACTGCATCCCTCGCCTTGATGATGGCTTTGCCGATGCAGGCACAGCGCTTTGAAGACAACTTCGAAGATAAGACGCTGCGACTGGATTACATCGTGGCGGGCGATAGCGTGAACCAGGCTATCTATTTCGAACAGGCTTACAGCAACCCTACCTGGGCGGGCAGAAAGACAAGACTGGATGAGAAATTCCTGAACGGAAACGGACAGGTGACCGTGTATGAGCATGGCACCAACAAGGTGCTCTATGTAAACACCTTCTCTACACTCTTCCAGGAATGGCAGCTTACACAGGAGGCTAAGCATCTGCAGAAATCATTCGAGAGCAGTTTCCTCGTGCCGTTCCCGAAGAAGCCGGTGGATGTAAGCATCACCCTGAGCGATACGCATCAGAAGGTGACTGCAGAACTGCGCCATACCATCAATCCACAGGATATCCTCATCCGACCATTGGGCGAGAATGGCATCCCTTACCGCTATATCGTGAAGAGCGGAGAGGCTGCCGACTGTGTTGACCTCGCCATCATCGCCGAGGGCTATCGCCAGGACCAGATGGATAAGTTCTATCAGGATGCGCAGCGGGCAGCCGATGCCATCTTCGAGCGCGAACCTTTCGCTTCGCTCAAGTCGAGATTCAACGTGGTGGCTGTTGCAGCTCCATCGCTCGATGAGGGACCAAGTATTCCGCACGAAGGGAAATGGAAGAACACGATGGCTTGCTCTCATTACGATACTTTTTATTCGAACCGTTATCTCACCACGAGCAAGATTCATCGCATCTATGATGCCTTGAGTAATGTGCCTTTCGAGCAGATCATCGTATTGGTGAATTCTCCTACGTATGGTGGCGGCGGCATCTACAACCAGGTTACGCTTTCTACCTCTGATCATCCTACGTTTAAGAAGGTGCTGGTGCATGAGTTCGGTCATGGCTATGCGGGCTTGGGCGATGAGTACAGTACCGATGAGTACGACCCGATGTATCCTGGTGATACCGAGCCTTGGGAGCCTAACCTCACCACGCTGAAGGATTTCCAGAGCAAGTGGGCGGATATGATGCCGAAGGGCGTGAAGATTCCTACGCCGCTTGCCAAACTTCCGGATCATAAGAATATCAGAAATGAGAAGGTGCAGAAGAAACTCAACGAAGCCGTCTTCAAGATTGGTGTGTTCGAGGGGGCGGGCAACCAGAGCAAGGGATGTTACCGTCCGGCACAGGTTTGCCGTATGCGAATCAACGAAGTGGATGATTTCTGTCCGGTTTGCCAGCGTGCCATCCGTCGCATCACAGATTTCTATACTGGGAAATAATATTTTCCTAACTGGAGAAAAAAGATACAAAAGAAGTCAACAAGTAAAATATCAAGCATAATGAAGATTCAGATTTTAGGCCTTTCGCTGTTGAGTGCAGTTCTGGCGATGCCGGCAGCTACAGCTTCAGCACAGGGCACATTAGAAGATTACAACAGAGCCTATGCGCTACGTCATCAGTTCTCTGCCGATTCCGTGTTCCATTGGGCACGTTCGTCGGCTTGGTGCGATTCCACCCATGTATTGCATTATCAGATTTCTACTCCTCAGGGCAAGAAGTTTGTTTCCTATGATGCCGACAAGGATGAGATGAAGACCTATGATTCGCAGGAAGCGATGGAAAAGGCGCTGGGCATCAAGCCTCGCCCTGCCTACAAGCCTCAGTTTGGCAGACGCCATGAGCGCCATTGGATGGAGGTAGATGAGGAGAAGGAGGCTTATCCGGTACTTTCGCCCGACGGCAAGATGGAAGCCTACATCGAAGGTTACAACGTGGTGGTTCATGAGGCAGGAAAACCTTATACCGAAGCCAAGCGAATCCTCACTCAGGATGGTACCATCGGATGCTATTACAGCAACCGCATCCAATGGAGCCCAGACGGCAAGCACATCTTCGTATGCAAGCGAGTGCCGGTAGAAAAGCGCTATGCTTACTATGTGGAATCTTCGCCTGCCGACCAGCTGCAGCCTATCCTCCACAAGCAGGAGTATGCCAAGCCGGGCGATGCCCTGCCACAGCACTATCCGGTCATCATCGATGTGGCTACCGGAAAGAAGGTGGAGGCTGACAAGCATCAGATAGAAAACCAGTATGAACTGGAATGGATGCAATGGACACCAGATAGCAAGGAGGTGACGATGGAGTACAACCAGCGTGGGCATCATCTCTATCAGATGCTTGCGATGAATGCCGAAACCGGCAAGCTTCGTACCGTGGTTGAGGAGCGTGCCATTACTTTCGTGAACTATGGTCGTCTGTGGCGTCAGTTTATTAAGGATGGCAAGCAACTGCTCTGGATGAGCGAGCGCGACAACTGGAATCATCTCTATCTCTACGATGTGCAGAAGTCGAAGGTTATCCGACAGATTACAAAGGGCGACTGGTTTGTTCGCGGCATCCAGCGTGTGGATGAAGAGAAGGGAGAAATTTATTTCTCGGCTAGTGGCGTGAACAGGAATGAGGATCCATATCTGATACATTATTATAAAATAGGTATCGACGGCAAGAATATGGTGGCGCTCACTCCTGAAGAGGGAAATCATAGTGCCCAGTATACCTACGATTACCGTTATCTCCTGGATACCTATTCTAAGGTGGATGCCGCTCCTGTTACCGTGCTCAGAGATGTGCAGACCGGTAAGCTCGTCAAGACCCTGGAGACGGCTGATATTGCTACTTTGAAGAAGCACGGATGGGTAGCTCCTGAGGTGTTTGTGGCTAAGGGGCGTGATGGCAAGACCGATATGTGGGGCATCATCCAGCGCCCTACCAATTTCGATCCGAACAAGAAATATCCGGTTATTGAGTATATCTATTCGGGTCCGGGCGATGCCTATACTCCGAAGAGTTTCATGCCATATAACTGGTACACCACTTCGCTTGCCGAACTCGGTTTCATCGTAGTTCAGCTCGATGCGATGGGAACTTCCTATCGCGGCAAGAAGTTTGAGGAGGTTTGTTACAAGAACCTGAAGGATGCCGGATTCCCAGACCGTGAACTCTGGATCAAGGCTGCAGCCAAGAAATATCCTTATATGGATGCTGATAATGTGGCAATCTATGGCTGTTCGGCAGGCGGACAGGAGAGTACTACCGCCGTATTGCTGCATGGCGATTTCTACAAGGCTGCCTATAGTGCCTGCGGCTGTCACGACAACCGGATGGATAAGATCTGGTGGAACGAGCAATGGATGAGCTGGCCTGTCGATTCCAGCTACGTGGAGTGCAGCAACGTGGAGAATGCCCATAAGCTGGAGCGCCCGTTGATGCTGGTGGTAGGCGAGATAGACGACAACGTAGATCCATCGAGCACCTATCAGGTGGTGAATGCCCTGCAGAAAGCCAACAAGGATTTTGAACTTGTGGTGATTCCGGGAGCCCATCATACCATGGGCGAACTCTATGGCGAGCACAAGCGTTACGATTTCTTCGTGAAGAATCTGCTGGGTGTGAAACCGCCTAAATGGAGCGATGTAAAGAGCAAGTAATTCAGGTTTCAATCTGTTGATAGTGAAACTTCTCTCTTGAATCTTTATTTAAGTTTTGCCCTGAAGCAAACGGATAGTCTTACTTTAAAAAAGTAGCTATTTGTTTGTTTCAGGGCTTTTTTTGTTCTTTTTGTTGTATTTCTCGTTATATTTTTGTAATTTTGCGGCATTAAATTATCTAACAACAGAAAATAAAGACCCATATAATGAGAAAGATATCTACTCTAGTGGTTTCTGTGCTCTGCATGATGATGCCTGTAGGGGCTGAGGCGCAGGTACCGACAGCCTTCGTCTCGAAAGGGGCTACGGATATTCAGGCGCAGCCACATACGATAACGCAAACCAACTCGGGTGCACAATGGGCTCCTATCGACCCTATGGTGCGCTCTATCACGATGGATGATGGTTTGCCGAGTAATGCTGTGCGTAGCGTGGTTCAGGGTTCCAAGGGATACATGTGGTTTGGTACAGACAACGGATTGTGCCGTTTTGACGGATACGATGTCAAAACCTATTATAATCCCTTTACGACTGTAGACCAGTTTGTGAGCGCCCTTACTGCTTGCGAAGAAGGCCTGCTGGTAGGTTGCAATAATGGAGCCTATCTGTTCTGTAATGCAACCGACCGATTCCAGAAACTGAGTGATAAGATTACGGCACCTGTCCTTAATTTTTCGCTTGACGGCGATCAGAATATTTGGATTTCTACCAACGGACAGGGTGTGTTCAGATTCAATCGGACTACTCACGAACTGCATCAGTATCCGATGAAGAATATTCAGGGTAAAGTGCAAAGTACGCTGGTTGATGCCAACAACCAGGTATGGATGCTCTGTAACCATGGTGGAGCCAGCATCTATTATCTCAACAAGTCGACCGACCAGTTTGAAGCATTCCCTCTGAAGGGCGATGCAACCAGGTTTTACGGCATGGCGATGCTGGCTGCTCCCGATGGCAATCTTTATGTCGGAACCTGGGAAAACGGACTTTACAAGCTCAACGCCGATGGTAGTGCCGAACAGCTCATCAGCGGAACCTTGAGTAATGCTGTTCATCATATCCACCAGCTTTACAACAACAGCAACAAGTATATTCTCATAGCCAGCGATGATGGATTGGTGCAGTATGACATCCAGAACCGCTCTTGGAGTATGCTGTCGGAAGTAAACGATCCGAGCCGGAGTACCAACGAGCGTTTTGTTTATGGTATTGCTGGCGATAATGAAGGCGGCATCTGGGTAACAACTTTCTATGGTGGCGTAAGTTATCTTCCTTCTACTAGTGTTGAAGAACGTTTCCGTGCTTACTCAGCTCGACAGGGGGGATTGCGCGGTAATGTGGTAGGAAGATTCTTCGAAGACCAGCAGCATCGCATCTGGATAGCTACCGATGATGCCGGACTTGACTGCTTCAATCCCCAGACCAACAGTTTTGTTTCTTATCCGGGCAAGGCGGCTATGGGCAAGTATAATGTTCATGCTCTCTTTGCCAATGGTAATGATCTGTGGGTGGGAACCTATGGTAATGGTGTCATCAGAATGAACATGGCTACCGGAGTGCAGCAGATTTTCCAGACCGATGGAATGGCTTCGGGAAGTAATGCCTATTGTATTTATCGCGACCGGAAGAACCGGCTGTGGGCGGCTTCGATGGATGGAGCCAGCCTTTTCGATGAAGGGCAGCAGAAGTTTAGTAAAATCAAGTCGTTCAAGTCGCTTACCATCGATATCAAGGAAGATCCTCAGGGCAACGTATGGTTTGCTACCCAGGGAGGTGGCTTGTGGCGCTTGGACAAGAATAATGCCTGGAAACAGTATAAGCATGTTGAGAATGATTCTACTTCGCTGGTAAGTGATCAGGTAAACTGTCTGGTTATTGGAGAAAAGGGGCAGCTCTATGCCGCAACCGGCGATGGGCTTTGCGAATTTCTGCCTTCAAAAGGTATATTCCGACGCATCTCCATCGAGGCGCCTAGCCTGGATTTCGCGAGTCTTGTCATTTCGCAGGGAGTAATGTGGATTTCTACCAGCAAGGGTATTGTGAAATATACGCCGGGTGAACCTGTCCAGCTGTTCAATAAATATGACGGACTTACCTGCGACCAGTTTATGCCAAACGCCGGACTCCTGGCCTCTGATGGCAGAATCTATTTCGGTTCTACAAGAGGTTTCAACTGCTTCTATCCATATCTCGTCAAGATCAACCAGGTAGCTCCTCCTGTAGCAATCACCTCGGTAGAACTCTTCGGTCAGCCGATAGAGGCGGGGAGCGACCAGCTGGAGAAATCTCTGAGTCATGCAGCAGAACTCAATCTGTCTCATAACGAGAATACCATCAATATCTCGTTTGCCGCCTTGAGCTATGTCTCGCCTGAGAAGAACCAGTATGCTTACAAACTTGAGGGAGTAGACAAGGATTGGGTTTATACCCACGAGCATCGTGCCAACTATACCAATCTTCCTTCCGGAACCTATACCTTCTTGGTTAAGGCAACCAATAATGATGGTGTATGGTCGAAGAATGAGGCAAGACTCCAAATTGTGGTTCATCCGCCGTTCTGGTGGTCTCTGCCAGCCAAGATTCTGTATCTTCTGCTCATTGGTTATGCAATCTACTGGTTCATGCAGAGCCGGTTGAAGCGTGAGAAGCGCCGCCATCAGGAAGAACTCGACCAGTTGGAGCGCAAGCAGGACCAGGAAATGAGAGATGCCCGCCTGCAGTTCTTCACGATGATAGCCCATGAAATCCGTACGCCGGTAACGCTTATCATCGGACCTTTGGAGAGCCTGAAAGAGCATTGGAAACAGGTTTCCGGAAAACTTACCGATGGTGAGACAATCACGCAGACGCTTTCTGTTATCGACCGTAATGCCCAGCGGTTGCTCTTGCTCGTCAATCAGCTGCTCGATTTCAACAAAGTGCAGCAGAAGGGCATGCAGGTTCATTTCCGTTTGAATAACATTTCAAAGCTGATGCATGCTGTGGCAGAGCGCTTTGCTCCTACCTTCGAGCAGAGAAGCATCCGTTTTGAGGTAGATTATCCTGCCGATGAGCTCGTGGCGATGATAGATCAGGAGGCCGTTACCAAGGTTATCAGCAATCTGATGACCAACGCCTTGAAATATACCGGAGATTATGTGCACCTGTCCTGTCGCCTGCTGGAGAATGGAACCCATTTCCGCATAGAGGTGGAAGACAACGGAGTGGGAATCAGTCCTGATGAAAAGGAGAAAATCTTCGGAGCTTTCTATCAGGCACGCGACAACAAACCGGGAACCGGAATCGGTCTCAACATCGTGAAGAATCTCGTTGAGGCTCATCATGGTATGGTAGAAGTAGAATCGGAAGTAGGCAAGGGAGCTACCTTTATCGTAACCTTGCCGCTCAACCAGATGGATGCTGTGGTAGAGAAGGCGGATGAAATGGTGAAGGAAGAAGAAACTGTTGCTGAGGAAAATCTGCTGACAGATGAAACTTCAGTTGAACAAGGTTCTCAAAAGGCAGGCGTTGCTGTTGCCAGTCCGCTTCGTGAACCGGCAAAACCGGTGATGCTGATTGTGGATGATGATGAAGACATGCGCCAGTTTGTGAAGGCTCATTTCGAAAAGATGTATACGGTTTATACCGCCGACAACGGAAAGAATGCGCTCCGTAAACTGGAGAAACATCCGGTTTCGCTCATCATAAGCGACTGGATGATGCCGGAGATGGATGGTCCGGAGTTCTGCCGTAGGGTGCGTGAAAATTCAGAATACTCTCATCTTCCGTTTGTGATGCTCACGGCAAAGACCGATGATGCGGCGAAGACGGAGAGTATGAACTGTGGAGCCGATGTCTACATAGAAAAGCCGTTCTCGATGAAGTATCTTGAGGCAAGCGTAAGACAGCTTCTTGAGATGCGCCGTCTGTTGAGGAGTAAGTTCTCTCATACTCCGCTTGAGCCGATAGCAGAGATAGCTCCAACTCAGGTTGATAATGCGTTCCTGGAACGAATGTCTCGCATCATCGAAGAGAATGTGGCGAATCCGGAACTCAACGTGGCGTTCCTTGCCGAAAAGATGGGCATGAGCCGCTCTTCGCTCTTTAATAAGATTCGCGGTCTTGCCGATGTTACGCCAAACGAGATGATACAGCTCGTGAAACTTAAGAAGGGCGCAAAGCTCCTGAAAGAAGGAAACTACCGCATCAGCGAAATCAGCTATATGGTAGGTTTCAGCAGTCCTAGCTATTTTGCCAAGTGCTTCCAGAAGCAGTTTGGCGTCAAGCCGATGGATTTCGTAGCTGCGGAATCGTAGGATAGAAAAACAATTCGGATAGAATAAAAAATCGCCTGGGTGCTCAGATGCATCCAGGCGATTGTCTTATTTGTAAAAAGCCTATTTTTTTATTTCTTTGTGGCTCTGATAAAGAAACCGATGAGGCAGATGTAAGCCAGGAGCGAACAAACCTCAGACATCGGATTAACCCACCAGCTGTCGGCGATACTTACCTCGATGCCGCCAAACTTCAGAAGGGCGCTAACCACACCCATCAGGGCTCCACCGGCGATGAAGCCGCTGGCGATGAGCGTTCCCTTCTCACCACGTTCGCTGTTCACCTTGGCATCCTTGCTGCGCGAAGTAACATACCAGTTGATGGCTCCACCCACGAGCAGAGGAACGTTCAGTTCCAGCGGAATAAACATACCCAGCGCGAAAGCCAGAGCAGGAATCTTGAAATAAGTCAGCACGATGGCTATTACGGCTCCGATGCCATAGAGCACCCAAGGAGCTCCCACGCCATTCATCAAAGGGTCGATAACCGCAGCCATCGCATTAGCCTGAGGAGCTGCAAGCGAACCCGATGCGAAACCGTAAGTCTCGTTGAGCAGCATCATCACGCCGCCCACGGTAGCCGCACTCACCAGGGTACCGAGGAATTTCCATCCCTCCTGTTTCTTAGGAGTTGTTCCCAGCCAGTAACCAATCTTCAGGTCGGTAATAAACGAACCTGCTACCGAGAGGGCTGTACAAACCACACCACCCATAATCAGAGCAGCCAGCATGCCGCCAGGACCTTTCAGACCGACAGCCACCATCACCACAGAGGCGAAGATGAGCGTCATCAGGGTCATTCCCGAAACAGGGTTTGAACCCACGATAGCGATGGCATTAGCCGCTACGGTAGTAAAGAGGAAGGCGATGGCAGCCACGAGCAGAATGGCGATAATGGCGAAGAGAAGGTTGCCCTCCATCACGCCAAACCAGAAGAAGAGGAAGGTTACGAGGATAGTAACAAGTGAACCGATAGCGATAATCTTGAAAGAGATGTCGCGCTGGGTACGCTTCACATTCTCATCCACATCGCTCTTGCCCTTCAGCTCCTTGGCAGCCAGACCTACGGCACTCTTGATGATGCCCCAGCTCTTGATGATGCCGATGATACCTGCCATGGCGATACCGCCGATACCGATGCTGCGGGCGTAGGCACGGAAGATTTCCTCCGGACTCATCGCACCCACGGTCTTCACGATGCTAGGATCCCAGGCGCTCAGCACGCTATCATGGAAGATAACGCTCATGCCCGGAACAATCAGCCACCATACTACGAGCGAACCCAAACAGGTGAAGAAGGCATACTTCAGACCGATGATGTAACCCAGACCTAATACGGCAGCACCTGTGTTTACCTTGAACACGAGTTTAGCCTTGTCAGCCAGGTCGCATCCCAGACTTACCACACGCGATGTGAAATTCTCGTTCCACCATCCCAGACTGGCTACGATAAAGTCGTAAAGACCACCCACCAGTCCGGCTATGAGCAGCGGCTTAGCCTGGTCGCCTCCCTTGGCTCCGCTCACCAGTACCTGCGTGGTAGCCGTAGCCTCAGGGAACGGATACTTGCCGTGCATATCGCTTACGAAGTACTTGCGGAAAGGAATAAGGAAAAGAATTCCCAAGACTCCTCCCAAGGCCGAAGCCATGAAGATTTTCATAAACGAAGTTGTCATCTCCGGATATTTAGCCTGCAGAATGTAGATGGCTGGCAGGGTAAAGATGGCTCCTGCCACCACAGCACCCGAACAGGCTCCGATGCTCTGGATGATGACATTCTCGCCCAGCGCCTTGCTACGCTTGGTAGCGGTACTTACGCCCACGGCGATGATGGCGATAGGGATGGCTGCTTCGAACACCTGACCCACCTTCAAGCCCAGATAAGCTGCGGCGGCAGAGAAGATGACTGCCATCACGATTCCCCATGTAACCGACCATCCGTTCACCTCAGGATAAACCTTGTCAGGCGACATCAGCGGCTTATATTCCTCCCCGTCTTTCAGTTCGCGGAATGCGTTCTCGGGGAGTTGCAAATTGTCTTTTTCTTCCATTATTTCTCAATTCTGATGATATACTCACTCATGAAACTTGCACCTGGCTGCAGACGGTTCATCAGATACTTGTCCTTAAACTCTCCATCATATTCAGCCCAGTCGCTCAAACCATACCATGGCTCGATGCAGATGAATGGAGCGTGCTTGCCTGTTGGGTTCCAGATACCTACGGCTGGAGTCTTGAACTCGAGGGTTACATGAGGTTCGCCCTGCTCGTTGAGAATGCTCACCTGCTTAACCTGACTCTTGTCGAAGATAACAGCATCTTCTGCGAAAGTCTCCTCGTTTACTTCCCAGATACCCTTGTCGGTTTCTACGGTTTCCTTAGCCTGGCGGTCGATGCATCCGCCCACGTTACCATAGAGACGAACAGGAGCCTCGTTGTCGAGTTTCAGGGTCGCCTTCATTTCTTCGCCCTTCTTGCAGCCAGGAACCATGAATGCTGGGTGACCGCCAATCTGGAAGAAGATTTCCTTGTCGTCGGTATTCTCTACGTGCCAGATGACATGAATCTCGTTGCCCTGCAGGCGGTAAGAGATGGCAAGGTTGAAGTGGTAAGGATAGTTCTTCTGAGTCTCTTCGTTGTCGATGAGCGCGAAGGTGAGGCGGTCGGCAGTCTTGCCAACGAGTTTGAACTCTGTATCGCGTGCGAAACCATGGCGAGGAAGGTGATACTCCTTGCCCTCTGTGCGATAAGTGTCTTTCCACAATCCGCATACGATAGGGAAGAGGATAGGAGAGTGGCGGTTCCAGTATTTCTCGTCGCCATCCCAGAGATATTCATTACCATTAGCATCCTTGATGCTCTGAAGTTCTGCTCCGAGAGATGAAATCTCAAGTGTGAGCTGATCATTCTTAATCTGTTCCATTGTTATTAATTCTTTTGTTTAGTTTTTAATGTTTCATCTGATTATCTTTTTTCAAAGATATTGCAAAGGTACAATTTATTTTCGTAAAGCACAAGAAAAGAGCGTTTTTTCTCAGATATTACAATATATTTATACGATTTTGTTAGCTTATCTCGAATATTTGCTGTAACTTTGCAGCCCGAAATAGATAGATAACAAGAAGTATAAGAAAAAAATAGTATTTAATCTAATGACAAGCAGTAATAAAGTTAAAGGCTTTGCGGCGGGTATTGTTGCCGCAGTATGTTATGGTACCAATCCTTTGGGCACGCTCGAACTCTATGGCGACGGATTCAATTCCAGTTCTGTACTCATCTATCGTTATCTCTTGGCGGTACTGATGTTTGCCGTGGTGATGCTGTTCCGCAAGGAGAGTTTCAAGGTGAAGTGGGGACATCTGATTCGTCTTGGCGTGCTGGGCTGCATGTTTTCGCTCTCGTCAGCCACGCTTTATGTCAGTTTCCATTATATGGCGGCAGGTATTGCCAGCACTATCCTCTTCGTTTATCCTATTATGACGGCTATCCTGATGACGGTCTTCTTCCACGAGAAGGTAACGTGGTCTACCTCGCTTGCCATTCTTCTGGCGGTATCGGGAGTAGGATTGCTCTATCAGGGCGATGGAAACGATAAGTTGAGCACGGCGGGTTTTGCCCTCGTCATGTGTTCATCCCTGCTCTATGCCCTTTACATCATCTCCATCAACCAATGGAAGAATCCGGGCATGTCGAACATCAAGTTTACCTTCTACATTCTGGTGTTCGGACTCATCACGATGCTCATCTATTCGTTTATTGCAGGCGAGCCGATACAGATGCTTCAAACGCCTAAACAATGGCTCTGTGCTGCCCAGCTGGCTTTGTTGCCAACGGTATTGTCGCTCTTCTTCATGACGGTTTCCATCAATCTTATCGGCAGTACTCCAGCCGCCATCATGGGAGCCTTGGAGCCAGTAACAGCCGTCATCATCGGCGTATGCGTCTTCGGCGAGAGTTTCTCTCTGCAGCTGGCGATAGGCATCCTCGCTATCCTGGCTGGCGTAACGATTATCATCGCAAGAAAGAAAGGGTAAAAGGGTAAAAAGAAGAAAAAATCCTCGCTCGAAAAAGAACTCGAACGAGGATTTTTTATCTGTTCTAGCCGCAAGCAAATAGGCTCGCAAGCCGCCAGGCGTTAAGATGATTATCTCAGGATATCCTTCAGGGCAAAATTGGCAAGGATGCTGGTGCTCTGGCTCAGCATGCGGATGAACTCCTGGGCTGAGTTTTTCATGTAAGCATCTTTCAGAATGTGGATGCAGCCATCCATTTCGTTGTCGGCAGCATCGATAGGAATCGCCTTCATGCCGTTCTGCAGAATGGTGGTCGATTCGGAGAGAATGGTCACCAGATTGCTGCGGCTCAGAAGGTCGAAGATGATGTTTACATTATTCACCTCTACCATAATCTTGTAGTTCAAATCTTTGCCCTCTACCATGTGATCAAAGGCGTTTCGTGCCTGCAGCCCCTTGCAAGGAAGGATGAGGTCGTAACGCTCCAGATCGGAAAGCTTGACCGATGAAAGGCGCGCCAGCGGATGATTCTCGTTCACGATGGCGGCAAGACGGTTGCTGAAAATAGCTCGACTGTCTACCGCCTTCTCGTTCTTCAGAGGCTTGAAAGCCAGAACGAGGTCGAGTTCGCGCTTCTTCAGTCCGTCCATCAGTTCCTGCATGGTGCGGTATTGGATGTTGAGCTTTACATGAGGATAGGCGTGGAGAAAGGCGATGAGCGTCTCGGACATGATGTTGCTGAAGGAGAACGTTACGCCGATGTTCAGTTCGCCTGTAAGCATTTCCTTCAGATCGTTCATGTGGTCTACACAGGCTTCGGCAGAATTGACCGCATTTTGGGCGTAAGGTCTCAATTCCTTGCCCGCCTCTGTGAGGTAAACCTCATGAGAATTGCGCTCGAAGAGAGGCAGACCTATCTCCTGTTCCAGATGCGAAATCTGCTGTGAGAGGGTGCTCTGGGTGATGTATAACTTGCGCGAAGCTTCTGAGAAGTTGAGCGTCTCGGCTACCTTCAAGAAATATTTCAGTTGTCGTATTTCCATATTGTTCCTTTATTGAAGCTATCGGCTATAGAAATAACCGATAGCTAAATTTGGGTGCAAAGATAAAACATTTATTTTAATATCCTCCTTTTTTGAAGAATAAAATGATGTTTTATCGCATCTCTACTTCTTTTTATCCGGTTATCATCCGATGAAAAACCGGTTAACATCGGATGAATTTCTGATTATCATCCGATGAAAATCAGATTTCCAACCAGATGATTATTTGATTTCTACTTCGTGCAAATCTACGAATTCGCCATTCTTCTTCTTTCTTTCTACCAGCATGGCAAGCAGCTTGCGCTTGCGGTTGTCGGCGATGAAACGGCGGAAGAATACGTTTGGAATTGCCACACCCAGGGCGATGCAGATGATGGCGAGCGAAGCTTTGATGAGGTTGTTCATACCTACGGTTACTTCGCCTACCACGCCATGCATGTCGATGAAGGCGAACAAGGCGCGATACATCAGAACTCCCGGTACCATTGGGATAACGCTAGGAATGGTGATGCATTGGTGAGGGGTATGGAACCAATGGCGCGCCTTGATCACGATGATGCTGATGAGCGCAGAACCGGCAAGCGAACCGATGCTCAGACCCATGTCGAGACCGATGTTGCCGTTAGATGGACCCAGATTGACGAAATTGCGGAAGCAAACGGCGATGATACCGCCCACAGCTACAACCGGCAACAGACGGCGAGGTATGCTGAAGATGGTAGAGAAGCCCATGGCCGATACGGCAGCTGCGATGGCAAACTCCCAGTATTCGTGATGAGGAGTCATCGTAAGATCCTTCACAAAGTTGTCGATGTGGCAAACCTGGATGGCGAAGGCGATACCGAACGCCATCGCGAAGAGCATCAGCAGGGTGTTCAGGGCACGAACCATTCCCACCTCAATATATCCGTCGAGCATATCGCTTACAAAGTTGATGAGTGGAACTCCCGGCACGATGAAGAGGGCACATGCCATCAGCGGATGCCAAGGGGTATCTGAATGCATGAAGGCTGGAAGCGCTTCGGCAATAGATGGGTTGAGCGAAAGAAATGAGGTGAGCCAGGCTATCAGAGTGGCTACGAAAGCCGAAATGCCGATGGCTACATAGTTGTTGCAGCCCTTGGTTGGCAAGAACATTCTCAGGCGGAAACCCAGAATGGCTGCAAGCGAACAGAAGAAGAAGGCTGGCCAGTCGCAACCGAACTGGATGCAGAATCCGCCGCAGGCAAAACCGCCGCCGATGGCTACCTGCCAAGGGGTGAAGCTGCGTGGGGTTGCCTTGATGTCGTTCAGAGCCTGCTCATACTGTTCGAGCGAATAGTTATCCTTGATGGCCTTCCAGGTGAGCTTACTTACCTGGGAAATAGAGGTGAGGTTGATACCATGCTTCTCGCATCGCTGGAACTTGGAGAAGGAATGCTCCTCGTCGCTATAGTTTACCATCAGCACGTTCCAGTTGATGTAAAGGTGCATATATCGCTCGTCGAGACCGAGGAAAGCTGCTGCACGCTTCATGGTTCGCATGATGCGGGATGTGTCGGCAGCACTCTCCATGAGAATGCTACCGGTACGTAATAATAAGTCGAGTTTTCTTCTGAGTTCTGATTCTGCTATTTCCTTGCAGTTGCAGTTATCCTCTATGCAAGCGCAGGTTTTCAATTCTTTTTCTGTCATATATGTTTATCCGAATACAAAAATAATAATCTGAATGGTTACAATTCTGAGGAACATGGCGAATGGATATACATTCGCATAGCCTACTGTTGGCGCATCAGCCGAAGTCTGCTCACGTACGTAAGCCAGGGCAGAAGGGTTGGTGTTGGCACCTGCCAATACGCCGAGTAATGTATAATAATTGATGTGGAACACGAGCTTGCCGATGATGCCGCCCAGAATGATTGGTATCATGGTGATGGCGATGCCGTAGAGTATCCAGGTCAGTCCGCTTTCTGATGCTACGGTCTGGATAAACTGTTCGCCTGTGCCGAGACCCACGCAAGCCAGGAAGATGCAGATGCCGATTTCGCGCAGCATCAGGTTGGCTGAAATGGTATTGTAGGTAACGAGGTTGTATTTCGGTCCGAAATAACCTATCAGGATGGCTACTACCAATGGGCCGCCGGTAAGTCCGAGACGCAGATTCTCGTTGATGCCTGGGATGAAGAACGGAATGTTGGCTACGATACAACCCAACATGATGCCCAGGAAGATTGGGATGAGGTTAGGGTAGTTCAGACGCTTCATCTGGTTACCCAGCACCTTCTCGGTATGAGCGATGGCGAGTTCCTTGCCCACTACGGTTACGCGGTCGCCCAACTGGAGTTTCAGGTCTGGGGTTGCGATGAGGTCTACACCATTTCTGTTCACGCGGGTAATGTTGGCGCCAAGGTTGCTTCTAATCTGCAACTGGCTGATGCTCTTGCCGTTGATGCCCGGTTTGGTAATCAGGATTCGGCGGTTGATGAGCTCGCTGCTGAATTCCTCGTCCTTTACGTCAACCTTCTCGCCGAGCAGGGCGATGATAGGTTCCTCTACGGTAGGATGAGCCACAATCTGCAGAATGTCGCCCTCTTCTATCACGGTCTGTCCGTTAACTACCTCGTTCTGGCGTTCGCCGTTGTTACGGATAATCTTGGAAACCATGAAGTCGCGCTTCAGGAGATAGCGAATTTGCTTGACGGTATCTTTGAAAACCATCTGGTTAGAAACCTTTACGGCGAAGGTGTTCAGGGTCATCGCTTCAAGATGTCCCTTGCCTCGCTTAGCTTCATCCTCTTCCTTCTGCTTGTCTACGCGTAGCGCGAACCTTAATATAATGAAGCTGAGGATAACGCCGAGCACACCCATAGGATAGGCGATGGCATAGCCGGCTGCGATGGATGGGGCGTCGATGTGGCGCAGGTCGCTGAATGCCTGCTGGGCTGCACCCAATCCAGGAGTGTTGGTTACGGCACCCGAAAGGATACCTGCCATAGAGGTGATGGAAGTTCCTGAAAATGAGAAGATGACTAAGGTAGTAATGATACTCAGGGCCACAACAATCATACTGAGCAGGTTGAGACTCTTGCCGCCGTTCTTGAACGAAGCGAAGAAGCCCGGACCTACCTCCAGACCGATAGAGTAGACAAAGAGGATCAAGCCAAATTCCTTGAGGAAGTGGAGCAGATGCTCGTCAAGGTTGAGAGAGAAATGTCCAAAGATAAGACCGATGAACAGAATCCAAGCCAAGCCCAGGGAAACACCTTTAACTCTGAGCTTACCTAAACACAAACCCAAGGCGATGACCAGCGAAAGAATCATCACAGAGTGGGCTACTCCGCCTCCCCAAAGGTTTGGGAAGCCATAAAATAGATTTTTTAAAATCTCCATTTTTCTTTATCTATTAATGTAAATACTGAATTTTCAAAAACATTCTTTCTTATCGATTTCTGAAATCGATTGCAAAGGTATAGATAAAAACGAAAGCAAAACTCGTTTTATGTTTAAAAGCTATAAATGCGGCTATAAGTGTTTTCTATAGCGAAAATAGGCTCTGCGGGCTTTTCTTTTCTCTTTCCCATGCATTTCTAGCCCTTTCTTTGCTCATTATATCAGTTTTTTTTCGTAATTTTGCAACCGGATTATTATAAACAGGAAAGAATATGCTGAATATTGACGAAATAAAGGATAAGAGAATTGCCGTGCTCCTTTCGGGAGGCGTCGACAGTTCGGTTGTGGTTTGGGAGTTTGCCCAGCTGGGTCTGCATCCTGATTGCTTCTACATCAAGATTGGTCCTGAGGAGAAAGAGGAGTGGGACTGCTCTTCGGAGGAGGACCTGGAGATGGCTACGGCTGTGGCTAGAAAGTATGGGTGCAAGCTGCAAGTGGTTGACTGTCATCATGAATATTGGAACGAGGTAACCCGTTATACGATGGAGAAGGTGAAGGCGGGTTTTACGCCTAATCCGGATGTAATGTGCAACCGCCTGATTAAGTTTGGTGCCTTCGATGAGAAGATGGGTCACAACTACGACCTCATCGCCACGGGGCATTATGCGCAGACCGAAACGGATGAAAATGGCGACAAATGGCTTGTCACAAGTCCTGATCCTGTAAAAGACCAGACCGATTTCCTGGCTCAGATAGAGAGCTGGCAATTGAAAAAAGCGATTTTCCCTATCGGCCATCATATCAAGAATGAGGTTCGCGAGATAGCCGAAGAGGAGCATCTGATAAATGCCAAGCGTAAGGACAGTCAGGGAATCTGCTTCCTGGGACAGATAAATTATAATGATTATATCCGCCGTTATCTGGGTGAGAAACCGGGCGATGTCATAGAGATGGAAACGGGCAAGCGCATAGGCGAGCACAAGGGTTTGTGGTTTCATACCATCGGCCAGCGCAAGGGCTTGGGCTTTGGCGGCGGTCCCTGGTTCGTGATTAAGAAGGATGTAGAGAACAATATCCTGTATGTGAGTCATGGTTATGATCCGCAGTCGGCCTACAAGAAGGATTTTCCTCTCCATGATTTCCATTTCCTCACACGCGAGGTTGCTATGCAGAAGGTAACTTTCAAGATTCGTCATACGCCGGAGTATCATCCTGCTACGATAGAAAAGCTGGAAGACGGCCGCTGGATGATTCATTCAGAAGAGGCGATTCATGGTGTGGCTCCCGGCCAGTTCTGCGTAGTTTATGATGAGCATCATCATCGTTGCTATGGCTCGGGCGAGATTACGGTATAAATATTTTAAATTGAAAAAAGGGATGAGTCATCAATCTGATATTTTGATGATTCATCCCTTTTTGTTTTATCTGTTTTTACCCTTCCCCGATAATGCTGTCCAGTAATTCCTGGCAGGCATCTTCGAGAAGCGTGATGACGAGCTCGAAGTCGCTATAGTCGCCATAATACGGATCGGGAACGGTGGTGTATTCACGATGGTGGGTCAGGAAATCGGCCATGCGCACAACTTTCTTCCTATCAGACTCAGAAGAAGCCATGGAGGTAATGGCACGGTAGTTTTCGTTGTCCATTACCACGATGGTTTCGAAACGGGCGAAGTCTGACTTCTGAAACTGGCGGGCATGGCTGTTGAAATTGTAGCCATGCTCGGCGCCACATTTGCGCATGCGGCTGTCGGGCAACTGACCTACGTGCCAGCTCCCGATGCCCGCAGAATCGATTTCAAACTCATCCTGAAGCCCTGCTTTTTCTACAAGACTCTTCATGATTCCCTCGGCTGCCGGAGAGCGGCAGATGTTGCCCAGGCAGATAAATAATACAGTATGTTTACCTTTCTTTGTCATGTTGCTAACTTTTTTTGTTTGCAAAGTTAGCATAAATCTCTGTATTATGCAAGATTTTTCTTCATTTTTCTTCCCACAAAGTTCCAGGCAGGCATCTTCTTCAGGGTGCTGCGGATAGGCTGGATGTCCCAGAGCAGGAAGATGATGAGTACGCCGATGCCGATGAGACAGGTTAGTCCGTAGAGCTCGCGGATGCTGATCGTCAGCAGGTTGCCGGCATCATAAGGCAGTCCGCGCGACATGTTTTCTGCCATCTGATGGCGAAGTCCGTAGCTGTAGAGTCCGGAGCACATCGCCGAAACAGGGCCGTTGCGGATGATGCCTGCCATCGTCAGTCCCATGAAGAAATGCTCAAACGGCATCAGCTCTTCCAGGTAGATGGTCAACATGCAGAAGAAGATGGCGTTGCCGATGCTTCTGAGGAAGATGGGCAGATAGAGTGCCTCGATGTTGAGTCCCGGGTCGATGAGAAAATACATCATGACGGGATAACATACCATCGTTGCCACGCCTATCGTGAGCAGTCGGGTATATTTCTGATGGAGCACCTTGCACCAGAACAGGCAGAAGAGGCATCCGGCGATGGCCCCCACCCATTCTACGAAGTTGAGCACATTGGTGGTAAACGTGCCGAAATGAAGCACGCCGCCCGTAAAGGCAGTCTGCAGCACCTTTGGCGTACTGCCCATGAACTCTACGAAGGCGAAGAGGATGAGTAGCGGGATGAGCCGTTTATACTTCCATGCCGCAGGGGCGATGTAAGGGTGACGGATGTGGAGCATGCGCTGGATGCAGAAATATCCTGTAAAAATAAAGAGTACTACATCCATCTGCATAATCTTCGAATCGAGCCAGTTGTAATGCTCGCCGTAGGTGAAGAAGAAGATGAACTCCAGCATCCATGCCGACCAGAGAATGCACCCCAGATAATCGAGGCTGATGAAGGGCAGGGGCTTCATGAAGCGGAAGTCGTGGGTGGTGACATACACGATGAGTGCTACCAGCAGCAGGGCGCCTGTCATCGTCCAGTTGATGATGCGCCAATCCTGATATATATAAATAAGGTGTTCGGTAACCCAAGGCGAGAGGAACATATTTCCCAGCACGATGCAGTAGAGCAGGGGGAAGAAAATGGTAAAATCGCGCTTGGAGGTCATCCATAGCTGGATGGTACTCATACACTCGAAGGTGCCGCAGAGTTTGAAGAAACCTGCGATGTAGGCGAGAATGCACATCACGGGAACCGAATCGGTCCACATGATGAGAAAATTGCAAGCCGCCACTACCAACGCCGCATTCAGCAGAAGCTGGCGGTTGGTAAAATGGAACTTCATCTTGAAGAGGAAGGGGAATGGCATCGCCACGCCCACCACGTTGAACATGATGATCATGAGCACGTCTTCTCTCATCAAACTGTACTCGCCCATTACCTGGCTCATGGCTCCTCCATAAATTCCGCCCGACATCAGGAAGATGAAGGCGAAGAGGAGATAAATCCAAGGCTGCAACCGGCGAGGAATATATCCGTTGAACGAAGGGACGCGGAAGGGTCCCTGTAACATAGGAGGTCCTGGCATTTTTTTTAATTAATAATTTATAGTTGATAGAACATTCTATTTGAGGCGAACCTTGGTTTCTACGTTCAGACCGGCACAGAGCAGGGCTACCTGTTTAGGGTCGTTATTGCGGGTGAGGGCGATGCGAACCGGTACGCGTTGCTCTACCTTAACGAAGTTGCCGGTGGCATTATCTACCGGAATCATGGAGTAGGCGTTGCCGGCAGCTGCTGAGAGCGCCTCTACCTTGCCGTGGAATACGACACCCGGAATGGCATCGGCTGTAAAATCTACCGCCTTGCCCACCTGGATGCCGTCCATTTGGGTTTCACGATAGTTGGCTACTACCCATACATCGTTGTCATCCACGATGCGTGCCAACATCTGTCCTGGCTGAACCAGCTGTCCCTCGTGGATATCTTTCCTGCCCATCACGCCGTCGCAGGTAGCCACGATTACGGTATAAGAAAGGTTCAGACGGGCCAGATTGAGCTGAGCCTCTGCCACACTCTCGCCGGCACGCGAACCGCCCAGCTGCTGGGTCTGTACGTTGCGAACCGAGGCGGCACTTGCCTTCCGGCTGCTTGCCTGCTCATAACGAGCCTTGGCTCCCAGATAGCGGGCGTAGGCATTATCATATTGCTGGCGGGTTACCGCATCCTTCTTCATCAGGGCTGCAAAACGTTCAAAATCCTGCTTGGCGTTCATCATGTCTACACGTGCCTCTTCGATACCTGCCGAAGCCGTCTGCACGTTGGTAGTGGTGGTTCCCATGCTGGCTGATACAACCGAAGAACCTGCCTTAGAACCGCGCAGACCAGCCTCTGCCTGAGTCACATGCAGGCGGAATTCTGAATCTTCGATAATGACGAGTGTATCGCCCTTCTTCACGTGCTGATAGTCGGAGAAACGGATTTCCTTGATAAATCCTGATATGCGCGTGTTGATAGGCGTAATGTGGCGGTTCACCTGGGCATCATCGGTATAAACCACGTCGCTACCATGATAAAAATGGCTGAAGCACCAGCCGATGGCTCCTATAAAACAGAGGATGATAACTACATTATATATTCTCTTGATAATCTTCTTATTCATAATTTATATTTGTTTTATTGTTTGAAAAAGAGCAGATGAATTGGCTTTCCCTTCGGACGCCGAACGTTGTTTCTTCGTTCTTCACTCTTCACTTCCTAAATTTCTCCCGCTACGTATTTCATGCGGTAATAAGCGTATACGATGTTGATGCGGGCATCTACCTCGTTCAGTTCGGCGTTGAGCTTCAGGTTCGATGCATCCACCATGTCGGTTACCAGCGCCAGCTGACTGAGATAGCGGGCGTTCATCACCTCGTAGTTTTGCTGCGCCAGTTCTACGCTCTTGCGTTGCGTTTCCAGTTCTACGTAGGTTTGCTGATATTGCACGTAGGCAGCCTGTACGCTATTGTTCAGCTGTTCTGCCTGCAGGGCATGGCTTTCCTTTGCCTGTCGGGTTTCTACGGCAGCCTGTCTGATGCGCTTGTTGCTCTTGAAAAGCGAACTGAGGCTGTATTTCACGCCTACGCCCACATACCATACGTTCAGATTCTTGTCTATCGGCGGCAACTCGAAGAGGATAGGTCCGTCAAAATTCTCGGCAGCTACCAGCGCCACTTTCGGCAGCAGGTCGCTCTTGGCAATTTTCTCCTTCTGTTCCGCTATTCTGATGGCGTTGCTGCTCTGTTCCAGCAGGGGCGAATTCATCGTGCTTGCCGTCTGCCAGTAAGCTTCTCCATCCTTGGCGTAAGCCTTGTCGGCAATCGTAGCGTCCGGAATAATCTGCATCTCCTGTTCCCCTTTATTTTCCTGGCTCATGCCGAGCGTATTCAGGAGCTGGTGGTTCAGGATACTGCGGTTGTTGCTTAGCGAAGTGAGTCCCAGTTTCAGGCTCTCCATCTGCAGTTCGTATCGGGTGATGTCGTTCTTGAGCGCCATTCCCTGGGTTTGTTTCGCCTTGATGTCGGCGATGAGCTGGCGGGTGAGCTCGATGTTTTTTTCATATACCTTGATACGGTTGTCTATCTTGTAGAGGTCCAGATACTGTCCCAGGGCGATGAAGCGAGCCTGCTGACGGGTGAGTTTCACGCCCACCTCTGCCTGCTGCTTGCCCAGTTCGGCGAGGCGGATGCCTGCGTTGATGGCGCCACCGGCATAAACCACCTGCTGTGCCTGGAAGGCGAAATTATTGCCGAAGTGAGGCGATTTCAAACCTTGGGCGTTACTGAAGTCGCGGTCGGTCATCAGGGCGTTTCCGATGTAGCTGAAGGAGAGGGATGCATCGAGGTCGGGCAGTTTCTTGCTTTTAGCCGATTCGATACCGATGCTGGCAGCTTCTACGCCCGATTTCGAGGTTCGTAGCGACTTGCTGTTTTCTTCGATTCTCTCGAAGAGTTGGGCGATGGTCATTCTGGTTTGAGCCACAGCCCATAGAGAGCCTCCCCAGATGAGAAGGCCTGCAATCATCATTTTCTTTATCATTCAAAAATCTGTTATTATTTTTTTTATAAATCTGTTATCTCATGAATTCGGGTGCAAAGGTACGGCGATTTTGGCGAATATCCGTTTTAAATTTTTCGTGCCGCATGGATTTTTTCGGAACAAAAGTTCTTTTTTCTCACATTATTTCCGTATATTTGCACGCAAAAAGCGAATAAAAGGTATTTATGATAGAATTATCAGAACTGAACAGTTATCAGGAGGCCAGTCTTTTCTGCTCCGATTTGAGCGAGTGGCAGGAGGGTCCGCAGGTATTGACCTATGGAGCCATTCTCCTTTGCCGCAAGGGCAGGGCCGTGCTGAATGTGAATTATAAGGATTGGGATCTCTATGAGGGAGCCGTCATCACCCTGTTTCCGAATGATGTGGTAGAGGTGAAGAAGATGGAGTCTTCCGCTTCCTGCGAGGGGGATACTTGTGTCGGAATGAATGCTTCTGCCTTCGAAGTGGAGATGCTGAAATATAATCCGTCTCTGCTGCGCGAAGCCAGTCTGCAACTGGAACAGACGGTTTATTCTGCCCTGCGCGAGGACCGATGCCGGCAGGATTCGCCCGTGGTTACCCATATCATCGAGAGCATGTTTTCTCTCCTCAGACTCTATTTCGAGCAGCACGACTGTACCTGTATCTCGCAGCTGGTACTCTATCAGCTCAAGGCCTTCTTCATAGGGTTCCACGAATATCTGCAACGCAATCCGCAGAACTGCCCCGACGAGGTGAAATCTTACAGGGTGAGGGAACTCTTCAACCGCTTTATGATGCTCATGGAACGCGATTACAAGAAGTCGAGAGATGTCAACTATTATGCCGAGCAGATGAACATCACCTCCAAGTATCTTTCGAATATCGTGAGGCAGGTAACGGGGCATACGCCCAAAATCATTATCGACCAGTATGTGGTGCTCCAGCTGAAGATGCAGCTCAAGCGCTCCGCCCAGAGCATCAAGGAGATGGCATGGGAATATCATTTTGCTGATGCCAGCTTCTTCTGCCGCTATTTCAAGAAACATACCGGAATGACGCCGCAGCAGGTGAGAGAATAAATACAGTAATTATAACATAAAAATTTTCAAAACATGACAACAACACTTATCATATTGGTTATTACGGTAGCCCTGTTCATCTGGGGCAGGGTGAGGGCCGACATCGTGGCGCTTACCGCCCTGGCTGCACTCCTGGTTCTGGGTATCCTGACACCTGCCGAGGCGCTGGCGGGCTTCTCTTCGCCTATCGTCATCATGATGATAGGACTCTTCGTGGTGGGTGGAGCTATCATGCAGACCGGACTTGCCAAGCTTACGGGCAATAAGCTCATGGCGCTCTCGCGCGGCAACGAAACCATTACCTTCCTGCTCGTAATGCTCGTAACCTCCTTTATCGGCGCCTTCGTGAGCAATACCGGAACGGTGGCCCTCATGATGCCTATCATCATGAGCATAGCTGCGGGCTCGGGCATGCAGTCGTCGCGTTTCCTTATGCCGCTCGCCTTTGCCGGAAGTCTGGGTGGAATGCTCACCCTCATCGGTACGCCGCCCAACCTGGTTATCGATGAAGTATTGACCGAGGGCGGTTATCAGCCGCTTGCCTTCTTCAGCTTCTTCCCTGTGGGCATCATTGTCATCGCCATCGGCATCGTCGTGCTCATGCCGCTCAGCAAAATCTTCCTCAGCAAAAAGCAGAGCGGTAAGAAAAAGAAGCAGGGCAAATCGCTTGATGACCTGGTAGACGAATATCAGCTGCTCGATAATCTGCATCGCTACATCGTGCCTAGCCGCCGCCCTTCTGCCGCCCTCGACGAGAATGGCGAGCAGATGGATATCGTGGGCAAAACCCTGAAGGATCTGAGCATCCAGAAGAAATATGGCGTGAGTATCATCGAGATAAGAAACGAGAAGAAATCGCGACTGGGACTGGTGAAGGATGTGAGCCAGAACATGGCGAAGAGCAGCAGCACCATTCAGGTTCACGATACCTTATATATAATAGGTGAGGAGGAGAAGATGAAACGCTTTGCCAGCGATTACGGCCTCAGGAAGATGAAGGATGTGAAGATTGATTTCTACGACCTGGGACTGACCGAAATCGTGGTGATGCCTACGTCTAATTTTGCCGGTCTGCGCATAGGCGATGCCAACCTGCGCAAGCGTTTCGGCATCAACGTGCTGGGCGTAAAGCGTGGCGATGAATATATTACAGACAATCTGATAGCCACCAAGCTGCATGTGGGCGATATGCTCTTGGTGCAGGGCGAATGGACCAATCTGGCTCATCTGGCTACCGATACGAGCAACTGGGTGGTTATCGACCAGCCAGAGAAGACTGCCGACAAGGTGCTTTTGGATTATAAGGCGCCTGTGGCGGCTGCCATCATGCTGCTGATGATTGCGATGATGGTGTTGGATTTCATTCCTGTGGCTCCGGTCACGGCGGTCATCATCGCCGGACTGCTGACCGTCTTTGCCGGATGTTTCCGGAATGTAGAGGCGGCTTACAAGACCATCAACTGGGAGAGCATCGTGCTGATAGCCGCCATGATGCCGATGTCTACGGCGCTTGAGAAGACGGGTGCTTCTGCCTTGGTTTCTCAGGGGCTGGTAGAGAGTTTGGGTTCGATGGGACCTACGGCTCTCTTGGCAGGCATCTACTTCACCACTTCTCTGATGACGATGTTTATCAGCAATACTGCCACGGCTGTGCTGATGGCTCCTATTGCCCTGGTGGCGGCCCAGCAGGTAGGTGTGAGTCCTTATTCCTTCCTCTTTGCGGTTACGTTGGGCGCCAGCATGTGCTTTGCCTCTCCGTTCTCCACGCCTCCTAATGCGCTGGTGATGAAGGCGGGTGGCTATACGTTTATGGATTACGTGAAGGTAGGTTTGCCTCTGCAGATTATCATCGGCGTTGTGATGACCTTCGTTCTTCCGCTTCTGTTTCCTTACTAAGGATTTTTGATATCAATATAAAAGCCCCCGATGTTTTTCCCGCATTGGGGGCTTTTTTTTTATCGGGTTAAATCAGGCCTTTTTATTTTCCCAATTAGGGAGATTTTTTTCTCCAACTGGGCAAGTAATTTTGCGCGCTTTCTGAATCACGATGCAAAGATACGGAATCCTGTTTTATCAGTTGTGCGATAGCGTGCGATGCCGTGCGATAGCGGAACATTTTCCGCTAATCTCTTTTCTTCGTGTTCACGGAAGTTGGGACAGATGTTTTCAACGATGTTGGACTGTTGTTCCTTATAATAGCCCGAATCGGCAACAAGATAGGTCTTCATACGGCATGATTTCTCCTAATTGAGGTCGGAATGCTGAAAAATAGCCCCATTTATCTCCACTTCGAGTATTGGGAAGAGCATCGGAAATAAGGTTTCCTGCATGTCTTTTGATGCCTGAGAGAGCAAAAGTTGCACCTATTCGATGCCTTTTCCCAGCTTTTTCATCGTTGGAGCGGTTGAAATGGGGATATTGTACCTCAAATTCTTAGTCTATATTTCTATATAATTTATTGATTATGAGCCTTTTAGAGAGAAGTGGGGGTGGGTGGAGCGTTCCAGTTCCAGTTGTTCCAATTAATTTTTTGAGCGTTCCATTCCACCTTCTTATATATATAACTATCTATATATTAAGTAGTTATAGAGTCTCTATAAAGGGATATTGTCCTATGAAAACCTATTTGGAACAATTGGAACAATTGGAACAACTGGAACGCTTGCCCGAAAATCATTTCTGTTTTAATCCTGTTACCAGCCTCCCCGAAGTCCCCATTTCCTCTAGAAAGCCTCAACTCCGTTTTATCTCTTTTCACCCTCGCAATCATCAAAAGTTCGTTTGCGGTTCTCTGTCATCCCTTAATAGTAGTATAGTAGTATCAACATTCCTCTTCTGGAGTTTTCAAGTCGTTATTTCAGTGAAGAACGCAACGAAGAAGGGGTGGAAATTCATTCAAAAATAGAACTGCAGCCACTCAATAAAGATGGCTTCCAGACCATAGAAATCCCGGAAGATAATGAAGCCAAGATTGCTACCATCGGCGTTTTGAAATACATTATCCGTTAAAGATAAAAGGGCAAAAGCATTACCTTGTCAATATGTGGTATGATGCTTTTGCCCTTTCTTTCTGTATGTCTTTTATTCCACTTTCTTTTCTTCCGTTTTATTTATTCCACCTCCTCGCACATCGCCATCTCTGCGCCGCGATAAATAACAACGAGCTGATGAAGCTTCGTTCTCTTTACAGATTCGCGCACGATGTCGCTATCGGCGTAGCGCCTTATCTGAGCAGAGGCTTCCTCGAAGAGATGGTTCAGCTGGTCATCGCTGGTGCCCGGCTTGCAATATTTCAATTCTACGATGTAGGAATCTTCTATGTCCTTATAGATGTCGCAGAGGGGCAGCAGGAAGATGTCGGCATAACCGCCATCGTTGTCAAGTTCAGAAATAGGACGGTAGAACTTGCATTGGCTCGTCATCGCCAGAGTGAAACCATGAACGTAGGCTTCGCCCTTCTGCTTGTCGCGCTGGGAGGAGAAGCGCTTCAGACAATCGGCTATGTAGGCAAAGTAGGGCTTGAATGCACCTTCGTAAGCCAACTTGCTCTCCAGCTGGGTCTTGTCGTATTGCTCAAAGGTGAGGTCGTTCTCCTTGTAGGTATCCAGCAGATAGGTGTACATCTGTTCGCGCACCACCTCGTTGGGAACCACAAAGCGGGTGTTGCCCTGGTAGGTGCCGTCTATCGTTACCATGCCGAAATAGAAGAGCAGACTCAAGAAATTATCTGGGTCGTTGATGCGCTCGGCTGGGAAATTCTCCATCAGGGTTCCCGTGGTGAATCCCCTGGTCACGATATCCTGAATGATGCTGGCATCGTGGGCAAACTCCTTGTCATGGCGGATGAGCATGCGAATCTTGTCGTAGTCGATGCGGATGTTGGTTTCCACCAGTTTCTTCGGAATATCATAATCGTTGCGGATGTAATTATCTACAAAGTAGAGTACCATCACGGAGTTGTACATGGTTGTCTTGCCGTACTCTTCTTCTGAGAAGCAATAATTATCATACCATGGCTTCATCACTTCTATAAGCTCATCCACGCTGTGGTGAAATGGCAGCACGCTAGAGTAATAAGCCAGCATCTGGCGCACTTCCTCCTCGGTGAATCCCACCATTTCGTTGAACTCCGGGGATAGGGAATAGTTGGTGCCGATGTTGAAACCGCTAGTCAGATCGTCCATGGTTACGGGACTTACTCCTGTAACAAAAACTCTGCCCAAAGAATCTCCGGCGGCTCCCTTGATTGTGTCGAAGAAATGTCGCAGATATCCCTCGCCGTGAGTCTGCTCGCAGTATCGGGTTTCATGCTCCTTGTGGGCAAGAATCTGATTGGTAAAATGGTCGTATTCGTCGATGAAGAGATAAATCTTCAAGCCTGCTTCAGCACATTTGTCGCATAGAAATCCCAGTTGGGCAACGGCATCTTCCTTTTGGTTCATCTCTTCCTTTGTTTGCGGTGGCAAAAGGTGGGCGTATCTGCTGCAGAAGGTATTGAACTTGTTGCTGCAATGGGCGTCAAGTCCTTTTTTGTAATTATCCAATCCTGCTGAAATCATGGCAAAATTCAGGTGAAGGATGAGATAGCTGTTGCGTTCGGGGGTAGGATTCTCTCCGATGTAAAGCTTGCCGAAGAGGCTTTCGAACTTATCCTTCTTGTTGATGTCGTAATAGTTTTCGAGCATGGAGAGGGTAAGGCTCTTGCCAAATCGGCGAGGGCGAATGAAGAAGAAATACATGTTAGATTCTTCTATTTTCTCAATGAATGGGGTCTTGTCAACATAGTAACAATCTCTTTCCATTACATCTTCAAAGTTCTGCATTCCGTAAGGGATGCGTTTGCGATAGATTCGCTTTTGTCTTTCTATTCTTTCTATTTTTGCCATAATCGAAACCTACTTTTTGTTTTATGCCGCAAAGTTAAGATTATTATTTGGAATAAGCAAAGTTTTCGGGGCTTTTTCTTGGTGGTTTATCAGAAAATGAGTAGTTTTGTGGGCGTGAATCAAATAGATAACGAATAAGATAATGGATAAGATTACGAATCAAATTACGATGCTCGGAACGGGAAATGCTACGGTTTCCCAGATTTATAACACCTGTTTTGTGCTCCAGACTCCCAGCACCCTGATGCTGGTGGATGCGGGCGGAGGAAACGGAATACTGGCGCAGCTGAAGAAGGTGAATGTTCAGATTTCTGATATTCATCACCTCTTCGTTACCCATGCCCATACCGACCACGTGCTGGGGGTAATCTGGGTAATCCGAATGGTGGCACAATGCAAGGGTTACGAGGGATTGCTGCATGTGTATGGAAACGACAAGGTGATGAAGGTGATCAAGACCATCATCGGCATGATTCTTGCCAAGAAGCAACTGGCTAAGGTGGCTGAAAGGGTGGTGTTCCATCAGCTGGAAGATGGCGATTGTTTCGAAGTGGGGGATATGAAGCTGGAATGCTTTGATATTCAGTCTACTAAGGAGAAACAATTCGGATTCCGAGCTGAACTGCCTTCTTCTGATGAATCGGGTAAGCCTTTGGTCTTGGCGTGTCTGGGCGATGAGCCTTATAACGAGCTGAACCGACGCTACATAGTGGGGGCTGACTGGATGATGTGCGAGGCGTTCTGCCTCTATGCCGACCGCGATACGTTCAAGCCTTATGAGAAATGCCACAGTACGGCGCTTGATGCCGGAAAACTGGCGGAGGAACTGGGCGTGAAGAATCTTATCCTGTATCATACGGAGGAGAAAACGCTCGCTAATCGTAAAGAAAATTACACCCGTGAAGCTGCCGAGAACTTCAAGGGTAGAATCTTCGTTCCGGATGATTTGGAAGTGATTGAGCTATAGGATTCTCTGGATTTCCACTTCCCGCTCTCCGAAATCTATCATGGCGTTGAAGAGGCTCACTTTTTCTGCCTTCTTGAGGTCTTCTGGTGTGAGGTCGGCTTCCTCGATGATGCCGGTTTCCAGAAGCTGGGCACGCTTGGTACCCTGGAGCAGAGGATGCTTGGGGGTGAGCCATTTCTTGCCATCAAAAAGGGCGAGGTTGGTGAAGGAGGTGTCTGTTATGAGGCCGTTTTTTACGATGATGATTTCATCGCAATCGCCCTTCTGGGCTACCAGGGCGTTGAGCGCACTTCGGTCTGTGCTCTTGTAGGTGTAGTCGATGGAATCATCCTCTACCACCTTGAGGGAATGAATCTCCTTCATCTTGTAGGGGGCATACTCGATGGCTTCCACGCCCTGGGCGCCATAAACTACTCGTGCCTTGTAAAAGTTCATTTCTTCTTTGGGAGAAATGAGGGATGAAAGATTTATTTCTTCTGATGCAATGGATGGGAAGAACCTGCGGATGGTTCTCTCCATTCTTGCCTGATGATAGGGCAGGGCCAGGGCCTTGCCGTTCTTGATTTTTATTGTTTCTACAAATTGCTGTTTCATAATTCTCATAATTTTTTGTGTAATCGATTTCCTAATATTCGGAAGATGGATTTTCTTGAATCGGAAGATAGATTTTCTGAATCACTTCTTCGTATTCTTTCCGGCAATCGCTCTTTGATGTGATGCCGCCGCCTGCCTTGAAATACAAATCTCGGCTTACTTCAGAATTCTTTCCTTTTTCTGTCTTGGAAGGCGAAGCTTCTTCTTCGACGAATCGAATCATGACGGCGGAATTGAGTTCGCCCTGGTCGTAGATTCCCATGATGCCTGTGTAGAAGCCGCGGTCGTAGCCTTCTGCCTCGTGGATAATCTGCATGGTTTTATCCTTCGGGGCACCCGTGATGGAGCCGGCCGGGAGCTGGGCATCGAGGATTTCGCCCAGATGCTGCCGGTAATCTTCGGGCAGGCGACCGCTGATTTCTGAACTGGTTTGCAGGATGTCGCCCTTGTTGGTGTGCAACACGTCGATGTAACGATATTTGTCTACCCTTACATTCTCTGCCACCCTGCTCAGGTCGTTTCTTATCAGGTCTACGATGGTGGCGTGTTCTGCCGCCTCCTTCTGGTCTTCCATCAGCTGCTTTTCGGCATCGGGGAGTGATGCATCCAGGGTTCCCTTCATGGGATAGGAGTAGATTCTTCCATTCTTGATTCTGACGAAGGTTTCGGGCGAAAAGCAGACGAAAAGATTTGAAATCTCTTCGATGTTCTCTTCTTTCGGATAAGTTTTGTTCTGAAATTCTTCTTCAATCTTATCAGCTTTATTCTGCGATTCTTCTTCTTTCTGCTGAGCTTTATCTTCTGCTTGATTTCTCTTTCTTCTGAGCAGCAGTTTATACTTTCCTTTTGCCTGGTTGAAAATATCCTCTAAAGAAAGATTGCAGCTTACGGGAACCTTGCAGGTGAGATTCGTGAGATAGCTATTGCCCGCCATGATGTTGTTCTTCACGGTGTCGAAACTTCGCTCGTAATCCTCATAAAGGGGTGGGGCTATCTGCCAAGAAATCTCCGCAATCTTTTCCGAATTATTTTTCATCTCATCAGAAGAATTCCCTCTTCCTTCGAAATCGAAGAGGCATTCTTCGGGATTTATATCTGATAGCTGGCGGATGAACGCCTTGTCGCCCTGATAGTTGATGACAAAGAGAAAAGGCTCGTCCTGGCTTGCCAATCGGTTGATTTTATCTATGATTTCCTGTTTCATGTCTGCAAAGATACTGCTTTTCTTTGGATGGGCAAAAGATTGGTGATAAAATATTTCAAGGCTTTGAGTTGCTGGAACACAAAAAAATCCCGAGACATAGAGAAATGCCCCGGGATTCCGTTGATAAAAACTATGCAAATTGTTGTTCGTATTCTCAATACTTTTGCAAACTTTGTTATTCGTTTCTCAATTCCTTAGCAGCCTCTACCATTCTTATGAGCGAGGCCTTGGTTTCTGCCCAGCCACGGGTCTTCAAACCGCAATCCGGATTCACCCAGAGCTTGCTCTTGTCGATGAATCTTTCCGCTTTTTTCAGCAAATCTACCATCTCCTGAGTCTCTGGTACTCGGGCTGAATGGATGTCGTAGACGCCCGGACCAATCTCGTTAGGATAGTGGAAATCGGCAAAGACATTCAGCAATTCCATCTGCGAACGGGAACACTCGATGGTGATCACGTCAGCATCCATCGCAGCAATATGTTCGATAATATCATTAAACTCAGAATAGCACATGTGGGTGTGAATCTGAGTCTTGTCTTCCACGCCGCTGGCTGAAATCCGGAAGCTTTCTACCGCCCATTTCAGATACTCATCCCATCCTGACTTGCGCAAAGGCAAACCTTCGCGGATGGCTGGCTCGTCTATTTGGATAATCCTGATGTTGTGGCGCTCCAGGTCGCAAACCTCATCACGGATGGCGAGGGCTATCTGCTTGCAGGTGAGAGAACGGGGCTGGTCATTTCTTACAAACGACCATTCGAGGATGGTTACCGGACCGGTGAGCATTCCCTTCATCGGCAACTGGGTGCACGACTGTGCGAAGGTGCTCCAATCCACGGTCATCGCCTGCTTGCGCTCCACGTCGCCATAGATTACTGGTGGTTTCACGCAGCGGGAACCGTAGCTCTGAACCCATCCGTTCTGGGTGAAGGCAAAGCCTGCCAACTGCTCGCCGAAATACTCCACCATGTCGTTGCGCTCAAACTCGCCGTGCACCAGCACATCCAGTCCAATCTCCTCCTGCCATTCTATGCATTTTCGGGTTTCTTCCTTCAGCAGTTGATTGTATTCGGCAGCCGAAATTTCGCCCTTCCTGAACTTGGAACGCCATGAGCGCACCTCTTTGGTCTGAGGAAACGAGCCGATGGTGGTGGTAGGATAGAGCGGAAGATGGAGCTCTGAATGCTGAATCTTCTGGCGCACCTCGAATGCTGAATGGCGCTGCGAATCCTTATCGGTTAAGGCGGCAACCCGGGCTTTCACCTCTGGGTTGTGAATCAGGGAAGAAACCTTTCGATCGGCAATATCCTTCTGATTTTCAGCGAAGTAAGCCTGGATGCCTGCTGCGTAGTCTTGTTCTGCAGTCTTTTTCTGATGAGAGAATCCCTCTTTAGTCTCACTCCCGGCAAGCGCCTTGATGGCAGCCAGTTCCTCTATCTTCTGTGCCGCAAATGCCATCCATCGCTTGATGCCGGCAGGGAGATTCTGCTCCTTGGTTTCGAGCGCCAGATCGTATGGCACGTGGAGGAACGAGCAGGAACCTGCCACGAAGACTCTATCGGCTCCGAGCTTGCCTGTCGCCTTGTTTACTAGCTCGATCGACTTCTCCAAATCGTTCTTCCAGATGTTGCGGCCGTCCACTACGCCGAGCGAGAGAATTTTGTCTGCAGGCAGGATGTTGAGGATGGAATCCAACTGCTCCGGGCATCTTGCCAGGTCGATGTGGAGGGCTTCCACAGGCAGGTTTACCGCCAAATCTGCGTTATCTTTCAAGCCATCGAAATAGGTGGCTACGATAATCTTGAGGCGGGTGTTCTCTCTGATGTAACCGAACGCCTTCTGGATGGCGTTGCGCTGCTCATCGTCCAGGTCGAGGGCGAGATAAGGCTCGTCTATCTGAATCCATTCTGCTCCCTTCTCTTCCAGGGCTTTGAGAAGTTCAACGTAAACCGGGAGAACCTTATCGAGCAGATCAAGGCGATGGAAACCATCCTGCATTCCCGTGATATCCTCCTTCTCCTTTCCTAAAAGAAGGAACGATACCGGACTCAGAATCACGGGCTTGGTCTTGATGCCCAATTCCAGGGCTTCGCAGAATTCATCCACCACTTTCGTATCGAAGAGTGAGAATTCCTGATCCTTCACAAATTCCGGAACAATGTAATGATAATTCGTATCAAACCATTTGGTCATCTCCATCGCAATCACATCTTCCTGCTCGTTCTGCTCGCCGTGGGCCATGGCGAAATAGAGGCGGAGCTTATCTTCCTTCAGACTATTGTAGCGCGAAGGGATGGCTCCGAGAGTGAGGGTGAGGTCGAGGGTTGTGTCGTAGTAGGAGAAATCGTTGGAAGGGATGAGGTCGATGCCTGCCTTCTGCAGCAAGTTCCAGTTTTCTCTGCGGAGATTTCTGGCGGTATTCTCCAGTTCGTTACGGTTGATCTTACCAACCCAATAGGCTTCGCAAGCCTTCTTGAGTTCACGCTTCTTACCAATGCGAGGATAGCCCAGCACATTTGTCTTGATGTTTTTGATACTACTCATATCTCTTGTTTTTTATGTTGTTATTCGTTTTCGGCTGCAAAGGTAAGAAGAATCTCATCCGTCAAATATTCTTTCGTTTTTAGGAAAACATTCTAAAATATGCGGAAAACGATGCTTGCGGCAGAATAATATTCTGTAAAAACAGAAAGTTCCGAAAAGAAGAGTAGTCAATGGTACTGGGCTTCCGGGGGCTAACTCTCGAAACTTCAGTTAATAAGCTTCTCCCTGCTCTATCTCTTCCTGCGTGATGCGCTTGCGGTCGATGGCGCGCCAGACGAAGACGATGTAGGCTAGGACGAACGGGATGAGGAGAGAAACTATCGCCATGGTGCGGAGCGTGAACTCGCTGCTGCAGCTGTTGGCGAGGGTGAGCGAACTCTGAATGTCGATGTTGGATGGATAGTAGGCGGTATTGTTCCAGCCGGCTATCAGCAGCAGAACCAGCACGGTGAGTACGGTTCCGATGCCCGTAAACCAGATTCCCTTTCTATACTGCACGCTTCTCGATGACTTGAAAATGCCGAAAAGAACGAGTACTACACCTATTAATAATATTACAAGCAAGATTGGCATCTCCAGAAGATTGTGAAGATACTTCATGCTCTCTATCGTAATGCCGGAAGAAGAAGTGCTGAATCCATCCTTTACCAGCAATCTGATGAGGAATGGCAGGAAGAACAATAGGAAAATGAGGGCATTCCATGGCAACTGGCGGGTGCAGCGCTCCTGAATCTGCTGGTGCTCGATGTTGTTCTTGATGTAGAGCATGCCCAGGATGCGGGCTAGCATCAGTACGGCAAGTCCCAGTACCACGTTCCATGGGTCGAGCAGGGCATCAAGACCATGACTGGCGTTTGCCCATCGGCTGATGACGGGTTGCAGACTGTTGGTAATATTCCCCTTGTCTATCAGGAAATTACTGCCGTTGAAGAAGGTGGCTACGGCGCCACCAAGGAGCAGCGGACCCACGATGCCGTTGATGATAAGGCAAATCTGAAAGGTTTTCGGTCCAAGAAAATTACCTATCTTGTTCTGGAATTCATAGCTCACCGCCTGAATCACAAACGAGAACAGGATGATCATCCACAGCCAGTAGGCTCCGCCGAAACTGGTGCTGTAGAACAATGGGAACGAGGCGAAGAAGGCTCCGCCGAAGGTGACGAGCGTGGTGAAGGTGAACTCCCATTTTCGTCCCGTAGAGTTGATGATGAGGCGACGCTCTTCTTCCGTTTTTCCCAAACAGAAAATCAAGGTGTTGGCTCCCTGTACAAACATGAGAAACACCAGCAGGGCTCCTAATAATGATACGAGGAACCACCAGTATGATTGCAAAAATTCGTATGTCATAATACTTTCGGGTTTTGTTGTTTACTGAAAAACTATCCTATAATTCTTTTCGAAATCTTTCTGAAAACATTGATTATCAGAGAGATTAATCGTATTCCGGTCCTTTCTTGATCTGCTTCACCAGGATGCTGATTTCTACGGCAAGCATGGTGGTGAAGAGTGCCAGGAAGATGAAGAAGGTGGTGGCCACGCTGCCTGCCTCGATGTCGGAGATGGCGGCGCTTACTGGCAGCAGGTCTTGGATGGTCCAAGGCTGGCGACCGATTTCTGCTACTATCCAGCCCGATTCTGAGGCGATGTAAGCCAGCGGAATCATGATGATGGCGGAAATGAGGAACCATCGGTATTGGGCGATTTCCTTCTTATAAACCAGGAATAGGCTGAGGGCGAAGAAGAGGATGAGCAGGCATCCTACTCCCACCATCAGGCGGAAGGCGTAGAAGCAGATAGGGATGCTCGGCACCAGTTCCTTGGCGTCCTTGATGTAACCATATCCGAAGTATTTCATGTTCTCCCTGAGGATAGGGAGCTGGTTTTGCGCCTTCGTTTCGCGATAGGTTTTCAGGGCAACTATCGCCTTCTTTCCTCTTTCAATCTTCTCTTCTGCCGAAGGTTCCCGGGTGCCATCCTCGTGGGTGTAACCCTTGAGAATATCGTTTACGCCAGGCACGTAGCCATCGGCTGTGCGGGTGGCTAAGAACGAGAGCATGTTAGGGATGGCGATGCGCATGGCTGGCTCCTGTTCGTTTTCATAATCGGGCTGCCGGAAGGGGTGAACGGCTGCTATCGCCGTCAGGCTTTCGCCGTTTCCGCCATTGTATAATGCTTCCATCGCAGCCAGTTTCATCGGCTGCACCTGTGCCACCTGATAGGCGGAGTTGTCGCCGGTCATCGCAGCCAGCAGGGTGACGATGAGTCCTACGCCGGCACCCATCTTGATGCTCGCCTTGGCAAGTTGGGCTTCTCTCTTCTTCAGGAGATACCAGCAGCTTACGGCTACCACGAAGGTGGCTCCGATGATCCAGGATGAGGTGACGGTGTGGGTGAACTTGTTGATGGCGAATGGCGAGAGTGCCACATCCAGGAACGAGGTCATCTCGAAGCGCATGGTGTCGGGATTGAATTCCTGCCCCACCGGATATTGCATCCAGGCGTTGGCTACGAGAATCCACCAGGCAGAAATGGTGGCGCCAAGTCCCGTGAGCCAGGTAGAGGCAAGGTGGAAGCCCCGGCTCACCTTATCCCAGCCGAAGAACATCACGGCTACGAAGGTGCTCTCCATGAAGAATGCCAGGATGCCTTCGATGGCTAGGGGAGCGCCGAATACGTCGCCCACGAACCAGGAGTAGTTGCTCCAGTTGGTGCCGAATTCAAATTCCAGGATGATGCCTGTGGCAACGCCCATGGCGAAGTTCACGCCAAAGAGTTTTTGCCAGAAACGGGTTACGTGCTTCCAGAACGGCTTGTTGGTGCGGTAGTAGCATGTTTCGGCGATGCCCATGATTACTGCCAGTCCCAGGGTGAGCGGCACGAACAGCCAATGGTAGATGGCCGTGAGTGCGAATTGCGCCCTCGACCAGTCGATGGTGGCTGATGTAATGTCTAACAATAGATTTGTCATCATAGTTGAATGGTTTTAAAATTGTTATTATATAATGATTTTGTATTTTGTTAATTGTTTAATTTATTTTTTTAATTCTTTCGATAATATGGGATTGAAATCCAGAGCTTTATCTGTTCAGAATTTCCTTGGAAACGAAGCCAGCCTTGTCTCCGTTCTTTGCATTTGTATTGATAAAATCAGGAAAGAAGAAGAGCTTGAGTACTAGGAAGATGATGGCAAGCTTGATGAGGATGATGGTCCAGAGCGTCTTGCCCAGGGTCATCGTCCTGAAACCATCGTAATAGAGATGGAAAATCCGGGACAACAGTCCTTGTTTCAGCGGTTTTACATCCGTTTTCATCAGGTTTTTATCCTTTTTCTTCTGCATAAGCACTCCTTCTTAAAAAAATCTGCTGCAAATCTACAATAAAATTATGTAACTACCAAATATTTTCTTGAAAAAGTTACAAAAAGATTGTTTTTAGATATCCCATAAGGGAGTTATTTTAAAGTTTTTCTTTTTAATTTCATCTGTTTATCCATCAAAAAGTAATCTATCTTCTCTAAAAACTCTCGTTTTATTCCTTTATTTTAAAAAAATTGCCTATCTTTGCAGTCGCATTACATCAAATGGGATGCAAAAAACTTATCATATAAATAAGAGAAAATGAGGATAAAGTATGATTTGAAATAAAGTTGATGAGAAGAAGAATGTTATGAAGAAAGAGATAAATGCAAGAGAAACTTCCAGGGCGGCGGCATTCGAATTATGGATGTCGTCGCCGATGCCGATGGTAACCCTGACCAAGACATTCGACGTTTCCCGAATTTTGAAGATAAGCAGGAAGAGGGGATGGAAATTCAATATGGTCTTGTGCTGGGCGATAGGTTGTGCTGCATCGAGAACCAGGGAGTTTTATCTTCTTCCGGAAAAAATATCCGGCTCATCCTGGCGATTGATGCAATACGATTCTATCGCCATTAACGTAATTGTGGAAAATAAGAAGGGAGGAATCAATTCCTGCGATATTCCTTATTCTGATGATATTCAGAAGTTTAATGAAGATTATCTCCGTCTGACTTCTGAGGCTGCTGCTGAATGCAAATCATCTTCTTTAGAGGATGCGATGGTGGTGGGAACGTCGGCGATGATAGGAACGGAGCTTGATTGTATCGTGAATCAATACACGGATTTGTTCTGCAACCCTATGCTGATGTGGGGGAGTTATCGCCGTGGTTTCTTCCGAACCACGCTCCCCATCTCCTTCCAGTTTCATCATGTTCAGATGGATGGGGGCGAGGCTGCAAGATTTATGAAGTTATTGCAAGCTATCATGAAAATAACTAAGTTGTAGAAAGTAATTCGGCATTTTAGGAATAAATGAGGCAATTACAATAAAAAAGTTCTAATAATCTTTGTACTTTAAAGAGAAAAATGTATCTTTGCATCTAGAAATTAAACGATTAAGATTATGGATGTAAAACCTTATATAAACCCATTTAAAGAAGGTTCTGGTGATAAGGTTGAAGAACCGGTAACAGTTAGTACTTCTTCTGCTCATTAGCTTGATGCTTTGCGCCATCAGGTGATGGATGCTGTTGCTTCGTCTGATGACAAAGTAACCTTGGTGTTGTGTCTGGATATGTTGACACATCAGAGAAAACATCGTAGAATTCATCGTGCAGGAAAATCTGATACGGAACTGGCTGCTACGCTTTCTGCGACGACCGATTGGGATGATACAGACCATGCAGATCTATCTCAGATAGATTATCAGAAATATAAGCCTTATCGTTCACCTAAAGTTCAAAAAACAATAGAAAAATGGTTGTAAGTTCTGTTGAGCAAAGAGAAATTATAAGCTGCATCTCAGAAAGTTTTATGGATAAGCTGCATCTCAGCAAGTAGAATTAAAATATAATGTGAAGAAATGTAGAATTAATTTAATGTGAAGAAATAATGAATATAGAATCAGTTAGAGAGTATTGCCTCTCGCTTCCCCTCGTAACCGAGGATTTTCCTTTTGATGAGCAGACCTTGGTGTTTCGCATTTTGGGTAAGATCTTTGCCTGTGTTGACCTGGAGCGCCCCGAGTGGGTTACGATGAAATGTAATGCCGATTACGCCCTCGAACTCCGGGAAGTGCATCCCGAAATAGAAGGCGCATGGCATTGGAATAAGAAATACTGGAATCAGGTAAACCTCTATGGCACGCTGGAAGATGATTTCATCCAGGCCCTGATTCGCCACAGCTATTCCGAAGTGGTGAAGAAGCTCAAGAAAAAGGAAAAGCTTGAGCATCCCTTAATTCCATGCTATATTTATTGCTCCTTATTATCTATCGAAAAAACTGAATTATATTATAGAAATTATCGTTTTTACAAATACTATGTACACAAGTTATAATTATAAATGATTTTTCTTAATAATTCTATAAAGGAGTTTTTTTATGGATAATATACATCAAAATGGAGGATTTAAAAGTAGTACAGGTTTTATCCTCGCTTGTATCGGTTCAGCTGTAGGTATGGGGACAATTTGGATGTTTCCTTATCGCTTAGGCGAATATGGTGGCGGTGCTTTTTTAATCCCTTATATTTTATTTTCTATCTTATTTGGACTTGTTGGTTTATCCGCTGAATTTGCCATTGGTCGTCGTGCTAAAACAGGTACATTAGGTGCTTATGAATATTGCTGGAGCAAAATTAAACAATCAAAATTAGGCTATTGCCTCGGCTGGATACCTCTTTTAGGCTCACTTGGTATAGCTATCGGTTATGCAATCATCATTGGTTGGGTACTCAGAGCTTTATGGTGGTCTATCACTGGTGAAATGTTATCCGGTCATCACGAAGTATTTTTACAAGAAGTTACTGGAGAATTCGGCAGTGTATTTTGGCATACTCTTGTTATTGTAATGACAGCTTTAATTTTAATGTTCGGTTCTACATCAGGGATTGAAAAAGTAAATAAAATTTTAATGCCTTTATTCTTTATTTTATTTTTAATTTTAGCTATTCGTGTATACTTTTTACCTAATTCCGGTGCAGGATATGAGTTTTTATTTACACCAAATTGGGAACAATTAGAACAAAGTGTAACGGCTGTTTTGCGAGAAAGATTAAATCTTGTTTGCCATGATTCACTTACTGCTTCAAACATATTTAATAGACTTGTAATACCTGCGAAAGCTACAGAAACGAAGAATAATATAGCAAATAATTGACCAAATGGCATTTGGGCAAAAATATTTGGAAGTGTGATAAACATAAGTGTTGGACCTGCATTTGGTGCAATATTGAAAGCAAAAACGGCAGGAATGATAGCAAAAGCAGCAAGTAGAGCAGCTATAGTATTAAAGAAAGTTGTGCGAATGGAAGCTTTAGGAATATCTTCAGTTTTTGGTAAGTATGTACCATAGACAATCATACCTGAACCTGTGATTGATAGAGAAAAGAAAGCTTG
>ENA-UEOY01000099-UEOY01000099.1-human-gut-metagenome-genome-assembly--contig:-NODE-99-length-36738-cov-306.417228_pt1 | contig 36738 bp, 35 predicted proteins | sample MGYA00242892_ERZ507900 | MGnify/ENA primary metagenome ERZ507900 (study PRJEB26167, sample SAMN06115427) | human gut metagenome | host: Homo sapiens | place: China:Henan | collected 2015-04-15...
TAGACACAGCTTACCGCCTTTTGTCAATGGGTATGTCTTGGTCGCAAATCATGCAGGCTACTGGATTGACAGAAGAAGAATTGAAGCCGCTTCGGGCGTAGTGTATATTTCGAAGCTTATACGATGGTGCGAAGATAAGAAAGAACCTGATAATTTTGCCCCGATATATAAAACTATAGGCTTATGGTACATGTAACTGAAACAATAGTTATAAAGAGCTCTTCTCCCAAGCTGGCAGAATGGGTAAAGAGGCTGAAGGCTCATAAGGCTGAGCAACTGGAGAAGTTGCGCAACGTGGAGAAGTGTGACTTTGAATTTCAGTTCTGATATTTGATGTCGCGCGAGATACATGCGGATATAGCAGAGATTATCAGTAAGGACATTCATCAAGGCTTTGATAAATAAGCCTTAGTGAATGTCTGATAATAATTACCCATGGTGGGGCGAGCTATCAAGTGGTAAATAAAGAGGTGCCCCAGCAGTAACCTATGATAAGGAATTTTATAAAGGAGAAAGTACGTATTTTTTATAAGTAATTGAGAATGAGATAAGTTTTTATCTCATAAAAAGAAGAGGTTACGAATTAGAAATAAACAGAATTTAGCATCCTGCTGTGATTTGCATAACAATCCAAAGAACTTCCAATTCATACAAATTAATGGGTGGCATTATACCATCGTGTATATATTTTTGGATTTGAAAGTCTATTACTACTAGGATCAGAAGTAGTAATACCAGAATAATGATTAATGGGCAATATTCCTTTAAAAGCAGAATAGTATTGTGGAGTATGACATTTGAATAATATTGTTTTCCTCAACTGATTTGAAAATTCATCAAGAAGCACAATATCATTACAAATCTTATTAATATAGTCTTCAAAATCAAAGAAAATAGCCGGAGTATATCCATCCATTACCTGGATACTATTTGCTGATATATTATTATTTTGATTTTCGATATTAATTCTTTTCACAATATTTGCCAATTGTTCTAATTCTTGACAATTCGTAACGGCTGCTGTACCATATGGATATGCATATTGACTATAAAACTCATAAAATGCTTGAATAACTCCCTTATAATCAACATTTCCTATAAGATATTTCCCACATTCATGATATGGGAATCCATATGCCATTACTTCAGTGGGACTAGCTATTAAATATTTCGTGACATCTTTTAAATCATATGCAACCTCGATTGAAGACATATAGCAATCATCAAATAGTATATATTCCATAGTAATTCCGGACTCTAAAATTGCTTGAGCCAAGACAGACGTTTCTATTTGATATTCCTGTGTTAATCCACCGAAATATCTTGTCATTGGGCCATTACTTACATTATAATGAAATATCTCTTGAGTTTCATTGGATTTTGTATGAATTACTGGCAACCATCCCATTCCATGGCAACCGATAATTAATCCATATTTCTTTCCAGGCGCATATTCTTTTATAGCCTTCAATATATTAGAAATACCCTCTTGCGAAGTAAATCTTTGATTGTCATAAGTTCTAATATTCTCAACGATACAACTTCCATTATCATACTTTAATTCCATGAGATCCGCAGTATTTGGCGTTGTAGCTAAACAGACCATGACTCGTGTATTTTGTGAGCCTCTTTCTTCTATACTTTTAGAAAAATCTTTTATGTTTTGTTGAAAATAAGGTAACAAATTTGAACTCCAAGGGAAAAACATTATGACTGTTTGTTCATTTTCTTCCTTTGGAACAACAATTTTTTCTTCACTCGAACATGAAATCACGATAGTCAGTGAGGCCAACGTGATAAATATGAATATTATATGTGATAATTTATTTTTACTTATGTTCATTGCTTAACACATTTATTTATTCCAAAGTTAGTGATTTTTTTGCCAACAATAGCTATTTTGTGTTATTTTTACGATATTTTTCATTTTGTTCACCTATATTGATTTAAACTGACTCGTATCGTTTTAAACGAATCATTTTGAATTGCCTAGCAACAAAGCCTCAGATTGCCTCAATCCAAGGAATATTCGTCTCGTAACCCATATCAAAATCAATTTCTATTTTCATTGACGTATTAATAGTTTTTGAGTATCTATTTGTTCTCCTGTCGTTATAGATTTATGTTGTATATCCAACTTACAAAATGCCCCATTGAGTCCACAAATCTTACGGGAAGCAGGCGGATTCTGTCAGTGCCAAGGTAATGTTTTTATTTCAATCCGGTATCACGGCAGAGGAGATTTTTGGTTGTTTATGCAAGAATAATTCGGAATATGTAAAATAAACGGTAGAATATCTGTTGTATTGGCGATTGGACTGGCTGTTATTGATGCAGCAACAAAGATTAATCCCGCCTCGACGTATTTAAAACTTTGTCGATGTGCGGGATTTTTTCGACCTGTACGGTTGAAATTACCCAATACGCCCTGAACCAACGGTCACCGGCCGAAGGGAATTGAAAATCGCTGGCCGAAGGGTAAAGCAAAGGTAAAGGGCAGAAGCTCCTAGCCCAGGGCATCGATCGTTCACAAAGATAATTATAAAGCATAACATGATGGAATATAATAACGAAGAAGCTAAGATACTTCTACCTGAAGACATCATGTTATAGGAAAAAGGGTCTATACACCCTTTTGTCGAGGTGTATAGACCCTTGGAACAACCGCAAAGTATGGGTTGATAATTATTTTTTCAGATAATTGGTATTCCTGTCAGCTTAGGACTTTACCACATTTCATCATTATTATCATCTGGTTTTTGTCCCGGATAGTAACCAGGACCTGCTGACCCTGCCAGTAACTGTTGGGCTTTTATCTCATGCATCTGCATTTCTGGTTTTATATATTCTTTCTTCATATTGTGCTATTTTTATTTGATTATTACTTTCTTGTTATTCTTGATGTATATGCCCTTTGTCGGATTGACTATCTTTCTACCTTGGAGGTCGAAGATTCCTTCAATAGTGCCATGACGCTGCACGTCAGTACCCATAATGGTGATTTCAGCTATGCCTGTTGTCTCGCTGCCGCCACCGAATACAAAGCTGCGAGTGAGTGCTGTCGATGATGGGTCTTTTGCTTCATCTTCAGATACTTTCAGATAAGCCTTTCCTGGAGTCGCCTTGAGACTTTTTCCGTCGTCCACACCGAGGTAGAAGCCGAGACCTTCTTTTTTTTCTGCTTTATTATATGTGAGACGATAGAGTATATAACCAGTTTCTGTTGGTACAGTCTGAGCTACAGCTGGTGTAGCCACAAGGTTGTTTTCATCAGAGGAAGCTGCTGTCAATTCATTTGTCTCGTTTGCCTTTGCATTGATTGCATTGACATACTCTCCGTCAGTCTTCAGTAGCACACCCTCTTTCTTTGCCACTTGTTTGTCGCGTTCTGTCAATGTCAGCTTGCCACCGCTTACCGTTGCGTTATAGACCTTAAGCGATCTGTCTGTTGGAACAGAAAGGGTTGCATCGTTTGTCTGATTGCTGAATGTTGCCCAATATGTATCGTTGTCGCCCTGTGCTGCCTTGATTACTTTATAGGCAGAGCCGGGAACGGGAGATGGGTCCTTGTCTAACTGCTGTCCCCATACCTGCTCGCCTAAGCCTTTGCCATTCAGCAGCCATGCCACCTCGCCACTTTCAAACTGCTCTTTGAACATTTTCTCTGCCTTGTCTTTCTCATCCGCCATCAGATTTCCTATACCGCGTGTGGCTGTGTCACTAAGATAATAGCAATAATTTGTATTTGTTACCCTAAAGCTGTTTCCGCACACGTCGCCGACATAAATATTTGTTCCATGAACAGAACCTGTGTTATAGCAGCTTTTGATTGTGCCCAGGTTAATTCCGCACACGCCGCCGACAAAATTTTCTCCGCTTACAGAACCTGTATTTTTGCAATCTCTGACAGTGCCGCTGTTATCGCCGCACACGCCGCCTGTTCTACTATTTTGATTTTTGCCAATTACAGTGCTGCTGTTAGAACAGTTTTGGAGTACGCCGTCTTTATCATTCTTTCCGCATACACCTCCCCCCTTCATTCTGAACTGAAAATATGAATCCGAAACTCCTACGTTGGAAATTTTGCCGTTGGCTCTTATGTAGCCAAACAAGCCAACATAAGATGCGTCAGGATGATTGAAATACAATCCGCTGATGGTGTGTCCCTGGCCATCAAAGGTGCCAGTATATACAGCATCATAAGAATCATAGGTACCAATAGGTTTCCATTCTATAAAGTCTCTTTCGCTTACCTGACCTTTATTAACTGCGTCAAGAACGCCCTCGTTCACGGTAATGTTATCCGTGAGGATTGCATTGGCAGATGCATCCTTCCCCCCCCCCGTCTGGAAGCGTACCATTCACCAGACCTGCAAACCAATAAAGTTCGGCAGCAGTACTAATTTGATATGGTTCTTCTGCGGTGCCTTTACCTTTCGGTGTGGTTGGAGTAATACTTTGCGCCAACATCATGGATGGCATAATCATGGTTGTCACGAACAAGAGCATCGTGAAAAACCATCTCAATCTTACAAAATTCTTTTTCATATTTTTTGTTTTTGAATTAATAATATCCTGTAGTCTTGACTACCATGGCTTAGCTCATGACTATGGCGAACAGCAGAAGAAACAATGCCACTATAAAAATAGCCTGTTCCTCTTTCATGAAAGTCTCTATCATATTTTCCATGGTGCAAATATAGTGTTTTTTTTCGAAAAAGTGTTGCATTCCTATAAAAAAGTGTCTACTTTCTGCAAGTAGACCCCTTTTTTAACGATTTATTCCCTTCAGTGATGCGTTTTTCCTGGTATTTATCGAAAAATATCAAGTGATAAATAAAGAGGTGCACCAGCAGTAACCTATGATAAGGAATTTTATAAAGGATTAACGACAATGTGCCGAGCACATCTACCATAAATTTTCCAAAAAGTAGAAGGAACTGGTAGCTTCCGGGCTGCCAGTTCCTTTACTATAAAAATGCACACTTTTGCTAGATTTTTACTTAATTTTCTGTGAGATAGTAAAAAAATAGCACTCTTTTTGGGATTTAAGGAATCCTATATCGCTTGTTTATTCCAAATAAGAAAGCTAATTTTGAGGCAAAAATTGGAATAAGCTATGACTAAAGGTAGAAGTTACATCAACTCTTATGCTGATAGAATCATGAGAGAAAATATGATTGAGGAGGTGGGAACACTGCTCGATTTGATGATGAATGAGGATATGATGACCCCCAAGGAGATTCATATGGAGTTTGGTGTAGACCCTAAAACTATCGCTGCGCTGAGAAAGAAGAAGACATCTGTTACCTTTGAGAGCATCCGAAAGTTTTGTTATGTCATAGGCTATTACCTGATGAAAGAAGAGGCTGCCAGAGAAAGTAAGGTAAGATGGGGGAGAGACAAGGAGCAACAAAAGAAGGATGAGATGAATGAAATCAACAAACTGAAAGAGCGTTATGAGAAGATATATGGCATGATGGCTAGCTTCGTGGAGGATTTATATAAGAAGAAAGACTTGCGCCAAGTGGTGAAGAATGAGAGTTTGCCAGGGTAGCGCAACCTAATATGCTATTAATTAATAAATTTTTCTTGTAAAAATGAAAGTTCATATCAGAATGGGCGAAGATTATTTGCCTTAAAGACTACCGTATGCAACAAGGTTGTTTGCGGACACCGTTTGCTAGAAGTCCTTTCCCCAACGATAGGTAAACGTGACTTGTTCTTTATCATTAACATTCTAACAAGAAAAGGAAAATGTCGTTAGAAGAAATTTTTGCCCAGGCAATTCTGACTGGTGGAGTAACCATACTGAATTGCTCTGTAGTCATTGGTAGCAATGCGCAGGTGAGTGATTTTTTGCAGAATACAGCTGCTGGTACCCAAAATCTTAAAGTAGACCAGGAAATCAAGGTGGACCCCAGACTCAAGACTGAGAAGGCTGCCCTGATATGGAAAACACTGGCAGAACATAAGTATATTCATACTGAGGGCTCTTGGTATGTATGGGATCGTACGCAGGCTGAGTATGGATATATGGTGTATATCGTATCCGATATTCTGGGAGTGAAGCACCCTGCTAACAATACTATCATGTGGAAACCTTTTCAAGCCCTATTCTTGAATGCTTCGCATATCGAAGGTGTGGCTAAAGCATCGGTGAGCAATAACATATCACAGTTTAGTAATTATAATGCCTGGTGTAATGAGGCAAAAAATATTCGAAGAATTTTATTGGAATATATCTCTTGATGTTCAGATACTTATGGCTTATATAATCGTATAATATTATATAACTGTTATAAAGATAACATTTTACTTCTTAGTACCTTTGTCCCCGTAATCAGATGCACAGCGCGTCTGGTTGCGGGGACTTTGCGTATTGCGGGTTCTCAATCTTTTAATACATTACAAAGTTATGAAGAAAGCAACTAGCAAGAAGCTGCTTAATGCAGTAAAGGTGGACGGTGCTGTGATCACCGAGGAGAATGGTAACGTATCAGTGCGCAAGGCGCCATGGAACGAGACGGACGTAATCAGTGACAAGCCGCAGGTGATCAGGGGCAGGATGATATTCTCGGGGGGCGAGAATGGGCGAGGCGACTGGGTGGACTTCAAGCCTTATGTGCAGGGCAAGCGAGAGAAGCCCTTCACGGAGATTCTCAAGACCAAGCACGGGGTGGTGCGCACTAGCAAGCGAACCGTGCAGGTGAACTATGCCTTCTCCAAGGACATGAGCAAGGCGGAGATTCTGCGCTGTCTCAAGGGTGAGCACCAGGAGATGGTGAAGGCTATCAAGCCCTTCAAGGAAAATGTGGAGTGGGAGGACTATAAGGAGTAATAGATAATGTATAATTAATAATGTATAATTAAGCATGAACCACTTTATAGCAATGAATCCTCAGCGTGGGGGCAATAAGGGCAGCGCTAGCTGCCTGCCCCTGGCTGAATATGACAAGCTGATAGCTCAGCCTTGGCTCCACGATATGGTGGAGCAGATACGTGGGGGCAATGACAAGCTGAAGGGGCTGATGCCCTTCCGCTGCGGCCACTACAGCCGATTCCTCAAGAATCATCGCTCGCAGAAGGATGCTGACCCTAAGAGTTTCCTCTTCCAGACCACCATCGACATCGACGATAAGGAACTGGTGGGTATCGCCATCGAAATGGCAAGGCAGCTGAATTGCTCCGACTCCATCTGGAAGGGAATGCTACTGCATCTGGAATACTCGGCGAGAAAGAAGCTGCATATCGACATCCGAATGCCGATAGGTATGACTATCGAGGAGACGCAGAGAGCGTATTGTGAGGCACTTGGCGTGCCCTGCGATGAGAGTTGCTTCACCCCAGAGAGAATCCTCTTTATCACGGATCAGGACTCGGAGATCTATCGCTCGCCCCATTAGTACGAGGTGTTGCCACAGGAAGAGCTGAAGAAGCGCAGACAAGCCTACCTGGACCGTGGGCTTACCATCGACGGAAGAGCTGGAAAAGTTAATAGTTTACAGTTTACAGTTAATAGCAATAGTAATGACAATGTTCAAAATAATAGACTTTCGGGCTCTAACGGCAATCCTGCTGTTTCTTATGGCTCTGCTATTCAGCCTGCCCAACCTGGTAATAGCCATGGTGCTGATGCTGGTAATCTCGGCTCTGCTGGAGGCTATCAGATTCCTGACGGATTACCAACCTCTGGTACCGCCAACGAGAAGAGCTTAATCGCTTTTGACCTCTTCACGGAGACAGCTGGACTGAAGAATGTGAATATCGATACCGAGGGCTCCCGCCACTCCTCACTTCTTGCCATCATGAGCGCAGGAGCGAGCAGGGTGATGAGTGAGGAAGAACTGAGAAGAGTGGTGGCAGTGAAGATGCCTAGCTTCGCCCAAGAGCGTGACTGCCAGCAGCTGATCCATGACTTCTATGAGAAATATGGAGACAGTTCGAAGCCATTCTCTAGAGATGTGATCCGCATCAATGCGCAGGCGGAGACTCAGGCTAATCAATTAAGAATTAATAATGAAGAATTAAGAATTCAAGGCGCAAGTGCAGGTAATCAAACAGTTCAAAGTTCAAACCTCAATGTTCAAAGTACCGAAGATGATTACCCCGCTCCGCCCGAGATGCCGAAGAAGCTGCCTAAGCTCGTGGAGCTCCTCGTGTCTCAGACACCGGATATCTATAAGCCTGCCGTAGCCCATGCCATCTTTCCTCCGCTAGCCACCCACCTCTGCCGCACCTATTTTAATTACATCGACAATGTGGAGCATGAGGCTACGCTAATGTGTTGTCTCTTAGCTGGTACGGGCGCAGGAAAGAACTGCGTGCAGATGCCTATCAACCTGATTATGGAAGACATCAGAAAACGAGACAAAGATAACCTGAAACGAGAGAAGGAGTGGAAGGATGAGGTGACAAGAAAAGGTGCTAACAAGGATAAGCGAAAGCGACCTGAAAACCTCGTGATCCAGGAGATAGACGCCGATATGACCAACCCTGCCTTCGTGATGCGTACCGCCGAGGCGCAGGAGCATTTCCTCTATACTGCTCTCAACGAGATAGACCAGTTTGATAACCTAAGGGGCATTGGCAACCAGCAGTTTCGTATCATGTGCCTCGCCTTCGACCCTGGTAATCAATATGGACAAACCCGAGTGGGCACGCAGAGTGTTACGGAGCGAGTAACCATCCGATTTAACTGGAATGCCTCGACCACCATCAACAAGGGTATCCGATATTTCTCCAAGGTATTGACCGATGGTCCTATCTCTAGAATCAACTTCTGTACTATCCCAGAGCGTGAGATAGGAGCCGAGATGCCTGTCTATGGCACATACGATGACACATTCAGAGAGAACTTAAAACCCTATATCGAGCATCTTAACATGGCTTCTGGTACTATCAATTGCCCTGAGGCTTTCGCCTTGGCACAGAAGCTGAAAGAGGAGAATGCCGACTTTGCCCGTATGAGCCAAGACAGGGTTTACGAGAACCTCTCGTTCAGAGCCAATGTCATTGCCTATCTGAAGGCTTGCGTGCTCTATGTGGCGAATGGTTGCCAATGGGAATCCGAGATAGAGGAGTTTGTGCGCTGGAGCGAGCAGTATGACCTGTACTGCAAGATGAGATTCTTCCGAGATGCTATCGTGAAGTCGGAGCAGGAGGGAGTGAAGTCGAGCAAAAGAGGGCCTTCCAATATGCTGCAACTTCTGCCCAATGAGTTCTCTTATCAGCAGGCTGAGCAGTTGAGAAGCGACTTGGGGCTGGATACCAAGGGCACCCGACGGATGATAGCCACCTGGGTGTTCAGAAAGTATATCGTGAAAGTGGAGGCAGGCGAACAAGGCGTTAATGCCGGTAATGACAAAGCTGATAACAGCCATTGCAATTACAATTACGGTAATTACAGTTTTTATCGCAAGCTATGTTTTCTCAAAAAAGAATCTAAATAGAAACAATTATGGAAATCGTACTCAAAAGAATAGCTAAGCAGAATACTTACACCATAGGGCGTATGTATATCCTGAAGGACGAGGAGGTGGAGCGCAAGGTGAACTATACGCTCAATAAGGACCAGAAGCGCAGTTTCTGCCATGTGTTAGATGTGGGCAAGCTGGACGGGGAGCACTACTTCTGCGATACCCTGGAGCCTACGTGGCGCAACCTGCTGGGCATCACTCTGTTGCCCCAAGAGGAGAATGTGCGCCTGGGGCGAGTGTCGGGGAAGAAGGCGCAGAAGATGAAGGGCAAGACTGCCATACCCGAGGGCACCTATCCGCTGCTCATCACCAAGTCGCCGAGATTCAAGCAGTGGCTGCCCCTGCTGCAGGGCGTTCCTGGCTTTGAGGGCATCCGCATCCATGCCGGCAACTACCCCGATGATACGCAGGGCTGCATCCTGCCGGGCGAAAACAAACTCCGAGGCATGGTGGTAAACTCCCGCATCTGGCTGCATCGCCTCGTCAATGCCATCACGGCGGCGAGAGACCGAGGCGAGAGCATCTGGATTACCATCATCTAGTAGCCGAAGTTCTCCGAGCGGCGGCATTGCCTCTAATGCAGCCCACGCTCGGAGAGCGAGGGCTGCTACCTATGTGGTATGCTTTTGTTTTTATTGCTCATTGGCTTCATCACATGCTACCATCTCGGCTCCTCGATATATCACAACGAGTTTATGGAGCGTAGTGGTCTTGACGGACTCCCTCACGATGTCGCTATCGGCATATCGGCATATTTGCGCTGAGGCATCCTTGAAGAGTTGCTTCACCTGCTCGTCGGTGGTGCTGGACTTGCAATATTTCAATTCGATGATGTACGAGTCTACCATGTCCTTATAGATGTCACATAACGGACAAAGGAAGATGTCGGCATAACCACCATCATTATCTAACTCTGAGATAGGACGGTAGAAGCGATTCTGGGATGTCATTGCCAGGGTAAAGCCATGCACGAATGCCTCTCCCTTCTGCTTGTCTCGCTGAGAAGAATAACGCTTCAAACTGTCTGCGATAAAGTCAAAGTATGCTTTGTAGTCGCCATGATAAGCCAATCGACTCTCCAATTTGCCTTTTCCGTAGGTGTCGTATGTCAAGTCGTTTTCCTCGTATGTGTTTAGTAGATAAGTATACATTTGGTCTCGCACCACTTCATTAGGAATGATAAACTTAGTGTCACCATCACTGGTTCCGTCTATCGTTAACATACCGAAATAGAAAAGCAGGCTTACAAAATTATCTGGGTCATTGATGCGCTCAGCAGGGAAGTGCTCCACCAACTTGCCTGTTACATATCCCTTGGTTACCAACTGCTGGATGATGCTGGCATCATGGGCAAACTCCTTGTCATGACGGATGAGCATGCGTATCTTGTCATAGTCGATACGGATGTTACTTTCTATCATGGAATCAGGAATGTCATAATCATTGTGGATGTAGTTGTCCAAGAAATTGAGCACCATCACAGAATTATACATTGTGGTCTTGCCATATTTTTTGATAGAAAAGCAATAATTGTCATACCAAGGTTTCATCTCTTTAATGAGTTCATCTACAGTATGATTGAAAGGCAGCACGTTGGAATAATACTCCAACATCTCACGCACTTCCTCTTCCGTGAATCCTGTCATCTCATTAAACTGAGGATGTAATGAATAGTTGGTTCCGATGTTGAAACCACTTGTCAGGTCATCCATCGTAACAGGACTGACGCCCGTCACGAAGATACGCCCCAAGCTTGTGACTGATGCACCCTTGATGGTATCAAAGAACTTACGCAGATACCCCTCACCATGTGTTTGCTGACGATAGTTGCCTTCATGCGCTTGGTTGGCAAGTATCTGATTGGTGAAATGATCATATTCATCAATGAAGAGGTAAATCTTCTGATTGGTCTTTTGGCATTGTCCGTCAAGATAGCTCAACTGTGAAACTGCATCTTTCTGTTGATTTAAGCCTTCCTTAGTACCTTCGGGCAATAGGTGAGAGTAAAGATCTACGAAAAGGTTGAAACGGATACTGCAATAATTGTCCATGCCCTGCTGATAATCGTCCAAACCGCCAACTATTTGGGCAAAGTTAAGATGAAGAACCAAATACTGGTTGCGCTCAGGCGTAGGGTTTTGTCCAATATACAGTTTGCCAAAAATGTCCTCGAAGGCATCTTTCTTATTGACATCATAGTAATTTTCGAGCATGGAGAGGGTAAGGGTCTTGCCAAAACGGCGAGGCCTAATGTAGAAGAAGTATTTGTTAGCCTCTTCTATATCCTCGATAAAAGGTGTTTTGTCAACATAGTAACAATCATCTTTTATCACATCCTCAAAGTTTTGCATACCATATGGTATGCGCTTGCGATAGATTCGCTTTCTTCTTTCTTTTACTACCATAGCTCTATGATTATTAATAAGATGCTGCAAAGGTACTATTTTTATTTGACAAAGCCAACGATGAGAGGATTTTTTTCAACGTTTTGTTTTAACTTTTTCAGTTTCTCGGAGTCTAAGGAGTGTAAGCTGGCAGGCTATGCTACATTGACGGGTTTAAACATCTTCTTATCATCGTTTGACACCTCTCACGGCCTGACTCTCTAACGGATTCTCCGGCCAGTAATGCTTAGGGTATCGGCGCTTCAGTTCCTTGCGGACTTCGAAATAAGTGCCTTGCCAAAAACTTGCGAGATCCTGAGTAAGCTGAACGGGCTTGAAGCCGGGAGATAACAACTCAAGCAGAAGAGGCTGTCTGCCAGCATCGACAGTTGGTGTTGATGTCATTCCGAAACACTCCTGAAGCCGCACACTCAGAACCGGGGCTTCTGTTCCCTGGCGGTAATCGATGCGGATATTGCTGCCCGATGGCACACGGATGTGGGTGGGAGCAAGGTGGTCTATCTCCTGCTGAAGGTCGTAAGGAAGGATGTTCCAAAGGATTTCGCACAGGTTGAGTTTCTTCAGCTCAGTAACAGAAGTCTTCATCTTACCACCTTCTTCGAGGTAGAATGGGAGCCACTCTCGGGCAGTTGAAAGGAGATGCTCTGTTGACAGATCGGGAATCTCCAGTTCCGGATGCCACTCAGCTACTTGCGCCACGCGCTGTTGCAGACGATGAACCGATTCGTTCCAATCGAACATGCTGAGTCCGTCTTTTCTGGCAGCTTCGCAGATAATATTAGAAATAGTCTCTCGGTTGGCATTTTGTATCGGCTTGCTGTCTATGATGAGTGCTCCTATCCGTGTTTCCCGTTGCATCTTTACTGCCAGCGCTTTGCTGTCCCATGAAATATTCTCGCAGGTTTGTGCCGGCAAGTTCTTCCAGTTGACGGGGGCTGAGAGAAATACCCTTCCTTTCCGTCCCTGCCCAGAATTGGATGATGAGGTTGAAGCGAGGTTGAGTGATGCGATGGCAAGCCATTCGTTTGCAGCCATGCTGTCGATCGGGTCGATGAAAATCGTGTTGCCATTCGACATCTTGAAGTTGCCCGCATGGTCGGTGGCATGAGCGATGCGCTCAGGATAGGCTAGGGCGATGAGATGGCCCACTTCCTCAGCATCAATTGGCTCGTTGTCTTCTTTGATACGCAGCATCTTCCTGTATTCCTGGGCAATCTGAGCGATACGGTTCCAGCGCCCCAGATTCTTCTTGCTGCGCGCGGAGCGGAGGAGTGAAAGGCGGAGTGTCATGTCAGAATCCTCATTTTCGCTCATCGGATCTTTCTCTTCCAGCAGAGCTGCAATGTCGCAGGCAAGGGCTTGGCTTGAAGGAGAATCGCTGCTGATCATCATCTTGGCAATGCGCGGATGACAAGGAAGTTGTGCCATTCTGCTGCCTTCTGCGGTGATGCTGCCACTGAGAGCGTGAGCATCATGATCAGGAGTGAGGGCGTTGAGCGACATAAGAAGTTGCTGTGCCAATACGAGGTTGCCCTTGGGAGGAAGGGTGAGCCAAGGCAGCAGTTCCGGTTTGTTTTCGCCGAAAGCAGCAATGTCGAGAACCATCGAAGAGAGATCTGCATCCAGTATTTCGGGCAGCCGTTGTTCTGGCATCAGATGTTCCGAGGTCTGTGTCCAAAGCCGGTAACATACGCCTGATGTGATTCTGCCCGCACGCCCCCTTCGCTGCACAGCCATGTCCTGGCTGATACGAACGGTTTCGAGATGACTCAAGCCTGTACGGGCATCATAAACCAGTTTTCGGCAGAGTCCGGAATCCACAACGATTCTTACTCCTTCGATGGTGAGAGAAGTTTCGGCGATAGGAGTGGCCAATACGATTTTTCGTTCACCTGGTTTGGAAGGAGCGATGGCGAGCCGCTGCTTTTCAGGCGAAAGGTTGCCGTAGAGTGGATAGATTTCCGTTGAAGATAAGGCAGAGCGAAGCAGTTCTTCACATTTCATGATTTCTCCCTGTCCCGGCAGAAAGGCAAGAATGTCACCTTCCTGGTTTCTGAAAGCCTGACAGATGGTGGCTGCCATTTCCTGCGCTACCTGATATCTGTCTATGTCGTGGTCTGCATAAATGGTTTCTATCGGAAACATTCTGCCTTTACTCTCGATAAGCGGAGCCTGAAGTGCCTGGCAGATGATAGAAGCATCGATTGTTGCTGACATGATAATGAGCTTCAGGTCGGGGCGGATGATTTCCTGTGTTTGCCGGGCCAGCGCTAACGCCAGATCGGAATTGATGCTGCGCTCATGAAACTCATCAAAGATGAGGCACGAAACGCCTTCGAGTGTAGCATCATTGACCAGCATTCGGGTGAGAATGCCCTCGGTAAGGACTTCGATGCGTGTATCATCCGAAACCTTGCTTTCGAATCTTACCCGATAGCCGATGGTTTTTCCCACGGGTTCTCCCAGAATCTGCGCCATCCGTTCGGCAATCTGGCGCGCTGCCAGACGACGCGGTTCGAGCATCAGGATCCTCCCCTGACTTTTAAGATGATTATGGATGAAACCTTCCAATGCCTGATCACTCATGCCCCGCAGAATGGTGAGCGGAAGGAGGGTAGATTTGCCGGCTCCAGGAGGAGCTGTAATAACAAGGTTAGCCGACTCCATCAATGCTTCATTGACAGAGTCGGCTATCTGGTAAGCTGGCAGATGACCAGCCTGCTGTTCTATTCTATCTAAGTTCATTTCTTCTTATTTCACAAACTTCAGATTTCTTTTATTTCACAAATTTCAGAATCTCTTTACTCTTTCTGCCCTTTTTGGCAGGAATCGGCATGAAGCCTTCTGTGAGTCCTGTTTTATCTGTCATGGTCTGGAAAACGGAGGCGGCATAGGAAGAGAGTTTCTTCTCTGCCAGTTCTTGCTTGATAGCATCCTCATCATAATCATCAGCATAGAGCAGAGTGTGTAAATCGTCAAGATATTTTTGCGGAATATTCTGATGCGGCATGCGGCTTTTTATCTGCATGATCTGTGCGATGATAGGCTGCTTGGTCTGGGCAGCGATGGCTTCTGCCTTTTGCTGCTCGAAGACTGCCAGCGTCTCCTCATCCGTCTCCTGCCAGTTTTGCATCATGGCTTCAGTGGTAGTAAGATGACTGTAGCCTGCATAGCGAATCAGGGCGATGCGCTTGTTCCAACCTTTCTTTTCCAGATAGTTTTTCTCCATAGGGGTAGTAGCTACTATGAGGTTGGCTTTGGCGTACATGGCTTTCTGATACATAGACTGTTGCAGTGAACGCTTCAAGTAAGGGTTCTTGCAGTTTCTCTCAGAAATATCACCTAGTGGACAAACGATGTAAGGAATGTCCATCTGCTTTGCTTTCTTTGCTATCTGGGCTCCCTGCCATGTCCATGCTCCTATAATCAACACAATGTCGGCATCAACCAGGTTGTTGGTGATGTCGAGCTGCTTATTCAAGGCTTCGATGTATGGAAGATACATCTTCAGCAACTTCTTATGGTTGGAAATGAACAAATATACTTTCATCGTTCTGTCGGTTATTTTTAACTGTTATTATTCTGATAGACTGTTACTTCCTTTTTACCCTGTTTAGAGTTTATGAGAAGTGAAATCGTTTTTGTCAGCCCGCCAATAGCGCAATTTGGTAGCCAGATTTCTCCAGATAATTCCATATTCGAAGAATGGCAGTTTGAACATCGCTATTCCGTCATCAAAGTGTTTGATGGCCTTGTTGGCTATCAGCATTCTTACGATGAACAGCAGAAGGAAACTGAAACCTGCGCATCCTGTAAGAATCCAATTCTTCGTGAGGATAGAGTAGGCTGCAACGGCCAGCGTTGCTATCAGGCTGAGATGTGGCATGAGATGGTCGAAGAACATGAGGGTTCGCATGGAACCGGCTCTTTCCAAACTCTTGCGTGAAGCCTGCAGATAGAGGTGGGCATTGTGCCAGCTCTTGTTCGATGGTGCTTCGCGGATGAGCCATGCATCGCAATCCAGTTCTGTAGCTGTATCTCCGCACAGTGCATACTTGTTGATGAGAAAATCGTATTCGCCGCGAACATATTCCAGGTTGCCCTGATAGCCCTGTTCCTTCATGAAGTCGCTCTTGCGGAACGCTACGTTTGGCATGTGGCTGCGATAGCCGTAGGTCTGTTGGGCACGGCGCAAAACATAGTAAGCCTTGCGGATGCTGTCGAAACGGCGTACGCTCTTGGTTTCCTCATCAAGGGCTACATATCCCAATAACAGATGGTTTGGGTCCTGACATTGACGGACCATGGTTTGCAGCCACTTGTCGTTGCTTGGGCGGCAATTAGGCTCTGTCAGAATAATCCATTCATGTTTGGCTGCCTTCACACCCAGTGTAATCTGCAATTTCTTGCGGCTCATGTAGCGTGAACTCTCAGGAATGTAAGTATAATACAGATGAGGGTTCTCGGCTGCTGTTCGCTTCAGAAAATCCTGTGTCTCGCCATCTGTACTCTGGCAGACTACGATTACCTGATAGTCGGCAGCGTACTGCTGGCGCAGGAACATAGGGAGATTCCTCTCCAATTCTGCAAGATTATCGTGTGCGGTAATGAGTATACTGACAGGAGGTTGATTCTCTGCCGTTTCTGTCTTTTGAAAGCGCAACGAGCGCAGAAATGGATTTATCAGCGATCCGAGAACCGCCAATAAAACCACCACTGCGCCTGCTATTATAGTAGTTGTACTAATGATCATCATATTCTTTTTCTCGTAATATAGAAAGCTAGAGAAAGGAGAATCCTATAAACTCTTAACTTTTAACTTTCAACTATATTAAAAGTCTTCTGTAATATATCCCTTTGGCAACTGGCGACAGTTATACTGGCTCGCCATAATCTCACCATAGGCTCCGGCTGAGCGGAGGGCGATGAGGTCGCCGCGATGGGCTTTGTTGATGTCGACAGCCTTGCCGAAGACATCGCTTGATTCGCAGATTGGACCTACAACGTCGTAAGTTTCTACAGGTTCATCGCTTGAGATGTTCTCAATCTTATGGTAAGCCTGATAGAGTGCTGGACGGATAAGGTCGGTCATTCCTGCATCCACAATGGCAAACTGCTTGGCTGTGCCCTGCTTGATGTAGAGTGTCTTGGTGATAAGAGAACCCATCTGACCCACTACGGCGCGGCCCAACTCGAAGTGAAGCTTCTGACCATCGCGCAACTTCAGTTTCTTTGCGTATGTATCGAAATAATCCTTAAAATCAGGGATTGGCTGTCGGTTTGGATGATTATAGTCAATGCCCAGTCCGCCTCCCACATTGATGTTCTTCACAACGATGTGATGCGCTTCAAGTTGGTTCTGAAGTTCGTTGATACGGTTGCAGAGTGCCTCGAAATCACCCATATCGAGAATCTGGCTTCCGATGTGGAAGTGCAGTCCGAGGAACTGGATGTTCTTCATCTTGGCAGCCTCTTCGATTACGGCTTCCATGTCGCGCATGGCAATTCCGAACTTGTTTTCTGCCAGACCTGTTGTGATGTTAGCGTGCGTATGGGCGCCGACATCCGGATTGATGCGGAAACAAACCTGCGCAATCTTATTCTGTTTTTCAGCCAGCTCGTTGATGATTTCCAACTCCGGAATGCTTTCTACATTGAAGCAGAAAATGTCTTTCTCCAATCCGAGGTTGATTTCCCAATCGCTTTTGCCTACACCAGCGTAAACAATCTTACTGGCAGGGAAACCGGCTTTGATGGCTGCCTGAATTTCTCCTCCGCTCACACAGTCGGCTCCTAAACCAGCCTGACAGATGATATTGAGCACCTTAGGGTTGGCATTTGCCTTTACGGCATAGTGCACTTCAAATCCCTCGTGCTTGCCAGCCTCTTCATTGATGGTTTTCAATGTCTGGCGCAACACATTGGTGTCGTAATAGTAGAACGGAGTCTGTATCTCCTGAAACTTATCTATCGGAAATGTACCTTTCATTTCACTTAATCTTAAATTAATACCTTATTATAGTTAAATCAGAATATCCAATTTATTGTAAATCAGAATATCCAACGAAGAGTGGATAGGAAGCATTACATACGAATTCTTCACTTTTCACTCTTCGTCTTCATTTGCATTACTTCTTCTCGAACAATACGTTGCTCAAGTTCTGCAATGCCTGCTTCTTATCTTTCTCTCTGATGAGGAATGAGATGTTGTAGTTAGAACCACCGTAAGAAATCATGCGTACAGGAATGTTCTTCATCGCATCGGTAGCGATGGTCTCGAAGCCAACGTTGCTCCAGTCCAAATCACCTACAACGCAGATGATGCACATATCAGAATCTACAGTTACTGTACCATATTTCTTCAGCTCGTTTACGATGTCGTTAAGATGAGAATCATTATCAATACTCATGCTGACACCCACCTCAGAAGTGGCAATCATATCAATTGGAGTCTGATAGCTCTCGAAGATTTCGAATACCTTGCGGAGGAAACCTGTAGCGAGCAACATACGGCTACTCTTGATCTTGATGGCTGTGATGTTGTCCTTGGCAGCAACAGCCTTGATCTTGCCGCGTACGATGACATTGTCGATGATTGTACCGTCGGCCTTAGGATCCATGGTGTTCTTCAAGCGTACAGGGATGCCTGCATACTTAGCTGGCTGGACACAGGTAGGGTGGAGAATTTTGGCACCGAAGTAAGCCAACTCTGCAGCCTCCTCGAAGTTCAACTGGCGTACTGCCTCAGTGTGCTCTACGACACGAGGGTCGTTGTTGTGCATTCCGTCGATGTCGGTCCAGATCTGAATCTCTTCAGCTGGGAGAGCTGCACCGATAAGAGATGCTGTGTAGTCGCTACCGCCACGCTGCAGATTGTCAACCTCGCCGTATGCGTTGCGGCAGATGAATCCCTGAGTGATGTAAATCTGATAGCCCTGGTTCTGCTCCATGATAGCAGCCAACTTCTCCTTGATGTACTGAGGGTCTGGTTCTGCGTTCTTGTCAGTTCGCATAAAGTCTAATGCGTTGAGCAATACCGCCTTTACACCCTGTTCCTTCAAGTAGTTTACAACCATGTTGGTGCTCATCATCTCGCCCTGAGCCACGATGCTCTTCTCCTCGAAAGAAGTGAAGAGGTCTTTGGTGAATGAGCGGAGATAGTTGAATTCGCCCTGCAAGAACTCACGAGTCGTATTTTTCATCTCCTCGGTAGAGTAGAGTTCTTCTACATGCTGCATGTATTTCTTCTCCAAGTTGTTGATTACCTCGTTGGCGCCCTCTGGATTCTTCTTGTAAAGATAGTCAGAGATCTCAACGAGAGAGTTTGTTGTACCGCTCATCGCAGACAATACGATGAAAGTTGGTTCACCTGATTCTGTAACCAAAGAGGCTACTCCCTTCATGCGCTCTGGTGAGCCTACAGAAGTACCTCCGAATTTCATTACCTTCATAGTCGTAATTTTATTTAATTATTTCACTTAATTATCTTCTCCATCCTCTGTGAGGTCGATACGGTTGTACTCATTTGTTACGTCGTAGAGCACACCTTCCTTACAGCGGTAAACGATGCCTGGGAATTTGTCGAGCATCGGGATGTTATGGGTTGTCATCACAACAGCTGTGCCTTGTTTGGTGATGTCTTTCAGCAGACTCACGATGTTGCTGGCAGTCTCTGGGTCGAGATTGCCTGTAGGCTCATCGGCGATGATGATTTTAGGATTATTGAGAATGGCGCGGGCGATGGCTACACGCTGCTGCTCACCACCTGAGAGCTCATGAGGCATCTTGTCGATTTTATCAATCATGCCTACTTCGTTGAGCACCTCTTCGATACGCTTTTCTCTGTCTTTTTTGTTTTTCCAGCCTGTTGCCTTGAGTACGAATTCAAAGTTCTTGCGAACGGTGCGGTCGTGTAGCAGCTGGAAATCCTGAAAGATGATTCCCAATTCCTTACGCAGAGCCGGAATCTCCTTTCGCTTTATAGTTTTGAGGTCTCTGCCGAGAATTTCAGCCTTCTCGGTTTCGCCTTCTACAAGGTCTAGTTCGCAATAAAGTGTCTTTAATAGCGAACTTTTACCAGAGCCGACTTTTCCAATAAGGTAGGCGAATTCTCCTTCGTCAATATGAAAATTGATGTTTTGGAGCACGCACTTGTCGGCCTGATATATGCTGACGTTCTGATAATCTATTAACATCTTCTATTTTTTCTCCTTAATGTTGGTTTGTTATTTCATTTCGCCCTTGCTCTTGGCAACGCGGCGTTTCTTATCCCATTCCGGATCGTGACGCATCTGAAGTTCTTTCACTACATCTTCTATTCTCAAGCCTTTGCTTGTGAGCAGAACGATGAGGTGATAGAGAAGGTCTGAACTCTCGTAAATGAGTTTCTCGTTGTTGCCGTTTGTGGCTTCGATAATGGTTTCAACAGCTTCTTCTCCAACCTTTTGTGCCATTTTGTTAACGCCTTTCTTGAAGAGGCTGGTAGTGTAGCTTCCCTCTGGCATTTCTTCGTGGCGCTTGTTGATGAAGTCCTGAAGCTCTGAGAGGAAGAGGATTGGGTTGAGTGTATTCTCTTCTGCCCAACAGGTGTCTGTACCTTTGTGGCAGGTTGGACCGTCTGGGTGAACCTTAACCAGCAAGGTGTCGTTATCGCAGTCGTTCTGAATGCTAACGAGATTCAGGAAGTTGCCTGATGTTTCACCTTTTGTCCAGAGGCAGTTGCGTGAACGGCTCCAGAATGTTACCTTTTTGGTTGCTATTGTCTTATCGTATGCTTCCTGATTCATGAAGCCAAGCATCAAGACGTTCTTTGTAACTGCGTCTTGGATGATGGCAGGAACCAGTCCGCCTAATTTTTCGAAATCTATTTCCATTTTATCTTGTTTTTATTTTCTTACATTATTATATACCCTGTGTTCTATATTCTCACGTTGATTCCTTCTTCTCTCAGGTATTTCTTGAGGTCAGGAATGGCGATTTCACCGAAGTGGAACACGCTGGCTGCCAGGGCAGCATCAGCCTTGCCTTGGGTGAAAGCATCGCGGAAATGCTCCATTTTTCCTGCACCACCTGAGGCGATGATAGGAATGCTTACTTCTTCGGCAAGACGGGCGAGTGCCTCGTTTGCGAATCCCTGTTTCACGCCATCATGATCCATACTGGTGAAGAGAATCTCGCCGGCACCTCGGTCGGCCACTTCCTTTGCCCAGTCAAACAATCCTAGTTCCACCCGTTCTCTTCCGCCTTTTACATAACAGTGCCAGCCGTCAGAATCGAGACGTGCATCAATGGCGCATACGCAAACCTGTGAGCCATAATGGTTGGCAATTTCATCGATGAGTTCCGGATGTCGGATGGCAGCACTGTTGATGCTTACCTTGTCAGCTCCTGCGTTGAGCAGGCGGTCAACATCTTTAAGTTCATTGATTCCACCTCCCACAGTAAATGGGATATTGATTTCGGCAGCCACACGGGTTACCATATCCGTAAAGGTTTTGCGCTCTTCGAAACTCGCTGTAATATCGAGGAATACGAGCTCATCGGCTCCAGCATCGCTATAAGCTTTTCCCAGTTCTACCGGGTCACCAGCGCTGCGAAGGTTTACGAAATTGGTTCCCTTTACCGTCTCGCCGTTCTTTACATCAAGACAAGGAACGATTCGTTTAGCTAATCCTTTGTTACTTTGAACTTTGACCATTGAACTTTGAACTTTATGATTACTTAACTCCTAACTATAAACTTTTTGACTGTCAACTATTTAACTATTAACTAGTTTTTTAACATCGATTTTCCCTTCGTAGAAAGCTTTTCCAAATACTACGGCAGGAATTCCTGCAGTTTCCAATGCTTCGATGTCTTCGTTGCAACTCACTCCGCCTGAGGCGATAAGATGCAGTTGAGGATAGGCAGCCATTACTTCTTTGTAGAGTTCTATGGCAGGTCCCTGCAGCGTTCCGTCTTTGCTGATTTCTGTGCAGAGAACATAGCGTACTCCTTTATCGATGTACTTTTTCAGGAAAGGAAGGAGATCTTCAGAAGAATCTTCTTTCCATCCGTTGATAGAAATCTTTCCGTTTCTTACATCGGCTCCCAGAATCAGGCGGTCAGCTCCATATTTGTCCAACCATTGCATGAAGAGTTCAGGATTGGTGACGGCAATGCTGCCCACTGTAACCATGCTTGCTCCCGCAGCAAAAGCTTTCTCAATATCTTCTTCGGTCTTGATTCCGCCACCGAAATCAACCACGAGAGAGGTTTCTGTGGTAATGGCCTTCAACACCGCATCATTTACGATGTGCTTTGACTTGGCTCCATCGAGGTCTACTACATGAAGGCGTTTGAAGCCCATCTGCTCAAACTGTTTTGCAACCTCGGCAGGATTGTCATTGTAAACCTTCTTTTGGTCGTAATCGCCTTTTGTAAGACGAACACACTGGCCATTTATCAAGTCGATAGCTGGAATTAATTCTATCATATTAGTATTTCCTCTTTTATTTTATCTCTAAAAAGTTCTTTAAAATCTGTTCTCCCACTTTTCCGCTCTTTTCCGGATGGAACTGGCAGGTATAGAAATTATCTTTGTGGAGCGATGCGCTATAAGGAAGAATGTATTCTGCCTTGGCAATGGTCTCCTCGCAGAGTGGCACATAATAACTATGTACGAAATAGGAGTAGGGATGAAGCAGCGCATCAGCGGTAGACTTGTCTGAGTCAGAATCCATTCTGTTTCCGAACCCCTTATAAAGGTCAGTCTTCAGATCATAGATTTCATTCCAGCCCATAGCAGGCACCTTTTCTTCGTGTTTCTGAGGCTGGAATCGCTTTACATCTACATCAAAGATTCCGATGCAATCTACGTCACCTTCTTCCGAATGGCGGCACAAGAGTTGCTGTCCTACGCAAATGCCCAGGACGGGTTGCTTCAAGTTCTTGATTACTTGATCAAGTTGATGAGCCTTCAGATATTCCATTGCTTCTCTTGCCTGGCCTTGTCCTGGGAAGAGCACACGGTCTGCCTTCTGGAGCATTTCTGCATCATCTGTAAGTACAGGTTCGATGCCTAAACGCTTCATGGCGTTGACTACGGAATAGATATTTCCGGCATTATATTTTACGATTGCTACATCCATAACCTAACGTAATTCATTTCTATTTCTTATTTTTCGATGCAAAGGTACACATTTTCTTTTAATTTAAAGAAAATAAAAGCAAAAAGATTACGGAATATAGTAGATTTCTTTCAGAAAGTTAGAAATATGGTGGGATTTTACGTTTTCGTTAAGTGAAAAAGGAGCAATTAGATGTAAACTAACATCTAATTGCTCCTTTTGAAGTGTTTATTTTGATAATCGAAACTTCTTAGTTTTCTTCTTCACTGTCTGCTGTGCGGAGAATGATAGAAGTTGCTCCGATGGTGAACAGGGTTCCGTCTTCGATAACGCGGCGTTCTCTGTCGCCCAGAATCTCATTGTCAACGAAAGTTCCTGTATAACTTGGTCCATCACGGAGTACGTATTTTAATTTGCCTTTCTTGTCGCGGCTAACGTTGATTACGCAATGGTTCATGTCAACGCTTGGGTCTACGGTTTCGATAGGGCAGTTGATTCCGCTGTTCTTCATGTAGCGGCCGATGATGTTGTCGCCTAACTGGAGCGGGATGACCTGTTTGTAAGCGAATACGTTCTCGATGACAACGATAGAACCGTATCCCTTTTCGTTGGCATTCTCGTCAAGTTTTTCCTCTTTGCGGGTTTCGCGGAGCTTGGAAACTCCCATTCGGATGCCAAACTGCTTATTGCAATTAGGACAAACGAAAACGAGACTCTGACCTGTCTGATACTTGGTCTCATCGAAGGTGATAAAATTATCGCATTTAGGACAACGTACTCTTTTCATATTCTTTTTCTTACTTTTCTGTCTTTATTATAATAATGTGTTGTAGAAGTTTCCGATACTCCTTGCTCTTTGTTCTGGCTATAAACTATAAACTCTTAACTGTCAACTATTCTTTTACTTTCGTAATCCAGCCGTCAGTAAAAGCATCATAGTTGTGTAAACGGTTGAGAGCAGTATAAGCTTCGCCCTCGGTAGAGTATGTTCCGTATATAACTTTCACATTATTATCCGTAATCAACACCCTAACTTCCTTGAATCCTTTGTTTTGGAGGAGTTCAGCATAGCAGGCAGCATTGCGCTTGGTAACACGACTTGCCAAAACGATGCTGTAGTAAGAAGAAGCTGTTTGCAATTCGTTGTCCTGAGCCATGTTGACAGACTTGGCAGGAATGCTTTCTTCTGCCTGTGATTCTGTACTAAGAACCAGTTCTTGAGGTTGAGCAACCTTATTAATCTCCTTAGGCATGATGCGGTTCAGCATGCCTGTGTCGATTTGGCTCTTCTGAACGGTTGGTGTTCCCAATGGAGAAGAGTAGGTGAAGAATGCAATGAGAGCGATGCAGGCTGCTGCAATATTGCGCAACCAGCTCTTCTTGATGCTGATAAATTCGGCATTTGATTCTTTTTCGTCTTCATCGTTAACGAACACGGAACTGTTGACAGAGAGTCCACTCTCCATCTTCTGGTTACTATCCTGATTCTTGACTTCGCTTTCTGTACGATTGTTTTCTACTGTCTTTGCTGGCATTTCAATGATTGAAGCAGCAGAATCTTCAGTCTTCTGAACCTCTTCTGCAGAAATCTGTGCGAGTGGGAGCATGTTTAAGCCGCCCAAACCATACAACTCAGGGGTAAGAATGCCCGCCTCGCATGGTTCGAAGGTATAATTTCCGTCTTCGTTCAATATGATGGTGCCAATATCATTCAGTTCAAATTTTCCTGAATTCTCCAAAGTCTGACGCATCTCTGTCACTTCATCAGCAATGCGGTTCAAAGCTTCCGGATAGCTGATATCGTATGCTTCAACATACGAAAGTGTAAGGAGAGAATCGTTCATCTGGAGCTGTGGGTTAAAGCCAATAGTTCTCAGCGGTGGCAAAAACATGCTGTCTCTGCCATCGTAACGCGCATCTACATGATGAGCCATGAAGCCACCAAATCCTGGGACAATCACGCAATCGTTGCTCAAAAGTAGGATCTCTATATGTCTTTCTAGTCTATTCACGTTTGCAAAGGTAGTGATTTTTTCGGAAATGACCAACAGAAAATAGAGAAAATTTTCGATGAAATCATAAAAAGTCTAATTTGTTTTGTCGTTTCGGGAAAAAGTATTACCTTTGTGCCTAAAATAAATAAGGTATAAATCAATGAAATATACAGAGACAGAAATTGAAGGAGTCTGGCTGATAGAACCTCGGGTATTTGAAGATGCTCGCGGCTATTTCTTTGAAGCATGGAAGCAGGCTGACTTTGATGCTCACGTTGGCGGGCATGTGGAGTTTGTGCAAGACAATGAATCTATGTCGGCTCGTGGTGTGCTCAGAGGTTTGCATTATCAGAAAGGTGAATTCTCGCAGGCTAAGTTGGTGCGTGTCATCAAAGGCCGCGTGCTGGATGTAGCTGTTGACTTGAGAAAGGGCAGTAAGACTTTCGGTAAATATGTAATGGTTGAACTGAGTGGAGAGAACAAACGTCAGTTTTTCATTCCTCGCGGTTTTGCCCATGGTTTCCTGGTACTGAGTGACGAAGCCATCTTTACTTATAAAGTAGATAATGTTTATGCTCCTGATTACGAAGCCAGTATTCATTGGGATGATCCTACTATCGGAATAAAATGGCCTATTGAAGGAGTGGAGGTGCTTACGTCAGAAAAAGACAGAACCAAGGCAAAGTCTTTCGAAGAGGCTGATTATTTCGAGTAGAATTGTTATCAGTTTTTACCGATTAATTTATTTAAAGAACTCATCATGAAAAAGATAGTTAATTTATGGCTGCTCAGTTGTATCTTGACTCTTGTTGCTTGTGGGCAGAAGGCCGAAAAGCAACAGGAAGTGAAGGAAGATACTGCGGCTAAGAAGATGTTGCAAGGCATTTGGCTGAACGATGACGATGAGGATGATGTGGCGTTCCGCGTAAAAGGCGATACGATTTATTATCCTGATTCAACCAGTCAGCCTGTCTACTTCTACATTGCTGGCGATACGCTTGTAATGAAGGGTGCTAATATTGCAAAATATCCGATTGTAAAACAGGCTGAGCATATTTTCCAGTTTAAGGTGCAGAATGGGGATGTGGTTAAGCTGGTGAAGACGGAAGATAAGTCTTATTTGCAGCAGTTCATCCACAACCATGTTTCCGTGGCGCTGAATCAGAATACGCTGATTAAACGTGATACGGTGGTTGTAAGGGGCGATGAGAAATATCATCTCTACGTACAGGTTAACCCAACAAGTTATAAGGTCTACAAGAGTTCTTATAATGATGATGGTGTTGAGGTAGACAATGTTTATTATGATAATATTGTGAACTTGCATGTTTATCATGGTGCCAACTGTCTGTTCTCTCGAGATTTCCATAAGAAGGATTTCGATAAGCAGGTTCCTGCTTCTTTCTTGGACCAGTCTATATTGAGCGACATCGTATTCAATAAGATAGATGAATCTGGCATTCATTATCTTGCTGTTCTGGCAATGCCTGACAGCAGTTTGAGTTATCAGGTTGAGGTTATCATTTCCTTTGAAGGAAAAATGAGAATGCGGGTTAAGAGCTAAAAAGAAATAAAAAAGTCGCCCTGAAAGGGAAAGCATTAGATGTAAGATGCTTTTGTCCTTTCAGGGCGATTCTATTTTTTTTATGTGCTTATCCTGGAGGGATAGCTTGGGGGCTCAACTTTTAATTGAAGAATCCCAGCAAAGCTCCGGCTGCAACGGCAGAACCAATGACTCCCGCAACGTTTGGTCCCATGGCGTGCATGAGAAGGAAGTTGTGGCGGTCGTATTCCAGGCCTAGGTTGTTGGAGATGCGTGCACTCATTGGTACGGCACTCACTCCAGCGTTTCCGATAAGTGGGTTCAGTTTCTTGCCTTTTGGCAAGAAGAGATTCATCAGCTTGACGAATAAGATTCCGCTTGCCGATGCGATGATGAAAGCAAGAGCACCGAGAGCAAAGATTTTGATGGTGTTTAATGTCAGAAACTCTGAAGCTTGGGTAGAACAGCCTACGGTCAGGCCGAGGAGGATGACGACAATATCATTCAAGCTGCTGCTTGCTGTCTTTGCGAGTCGGGTTGTCTTTCCACTCTCTTTCAGAAGATTTCCGAAGAACAGCATTCCTAATAATGGCAAACCGGATGGAACGATGAAGGTGGTGAGAAGCAGACCGATGATAGGGAAGAGAATCTTTTCGGTCTGTGAAACCTGACGTGCCGGTTTCATCTTGATGACGCGCTCTTTCTTGGTTGTAAGCAGTCGCATCAAAGGTGGCTGGATTACAGGCACCAGTGCCATGTAAGAGTAGGCGCAAACCGCAATGGCTCCCATGAGGTTCGGACTCAGTTTGCTGCTCAGGAAGATGGCGGTTGGTCCGTCTGCTCCTCCGATAATGGCAATGCCAGCTGCCTGGTTAGGTTCGAATCCCAGAGCCAGTGCAATCATGTAGGCGCCGAAGATTCCAAATTGGGCAGCGGCTCCAATCAGGATGAGCTTCGGGTTGGAAATGAGCGCAGAGAAGTCGGTCATGGCTCCAATGCCCAGGAATACGAGTGGCGGGTACCAGCCCTGTTTCACTCCCTGGTAGAAGATGTTCAGAACGGAGTTGTCTTCGTATAAACCTATTTCGAGTCCTGCATCGGCACGGAATGGAATGTTGCCAAGAATGATTCCCAATCCGATAGGAACCAGGAGCAGCGGCTCAAAATCTTTCTTGATGGCGAGCCAGATAAAGAGTGCTCCCACCAGAATCATGATGAGGTTTCCTGCCGAGGCGTTGGCAAAGCCTGTAAAGGTAAGAAACTCATTGAAGTTTTGTATGATGAAATCCATAATTTACTTTGAACTTTGAAAGTTAGACATTGATTTACTTTGAACTTTGAAAGTTGAACATTGAACATTGAACTTTATGATTAGTCTTTTGATTGGAAGAGTAATCATTAGCTTTTTGTCTAAACAGCTTATTACGCGATCGTAACAAGCGTGTCTCCTTCCATTACTGCGTCTCCCTTGTTCACGTTGATGCTGGTAATGGTTCCTGAAGTTTCTGCATCGATGTTGTTCTGCATCTTCATGGCTTCGAGAACGACAACAGTATCGCCTGTGTTCACCTTGTCACCGACTTTCACCTTGATTTCGTTGATAGTACCAGGCAGAGGGGCAACAACTGGTTTGCCTGCAGCAGGAGTTGCTTGTTTGCTTGATGAAGCAGAATCAGAACTTGCTGCAGAACTTGAACCTGCAGCAGAACCTGCGCTTGCAACAGAGCTGGCAGAAATGTTGTTTTGTCCATCAGTTAACTTCACTTTCTGCTTACTGCTCTTAACCGGCTGTTTCATTTCCACTTCGAATGGAATTCCATTCACGGTTACATTGGCGATATTGCCTTCAATATCCTGTATTTCAACGACGTAATCTACGCCTTTAACCTTATATTCGTACTTTGCCATAGTTTCTATATTTTAACGTTGTTATTGTTGTTGTTGAATTTCGGAGCATTCCATCTGGTCTGTTTTGGCTTGATGGTGATAATGCCTGGTTCTACATCGTGAACATCTTCCAGATATTCCTGTAGAGCAAGGGAGATGACTGCCATGTAAATCTCCTTATCAATACCCTTGGTTTCTAAACCATCTTTCAGAATCACGTTGGTCTTATGACTGAGGTCTTGAGTAACCTCGATGGTCTTCTTTCCTGTCTTATATAATAAGGTGGCGTGCTTCTCAGTAGCACGGGCGATGCGCTGTTTATGTTTCATGTAGGCTCCGAAAACCCAGAACACGATGAAGAGGAGAGCAAGGCAGGCAAATACGATTCCCATTGAAAGTACGGCGATTCCTATTCCGTATGGGTCGCTTTTCTTCAATTGCTGGGCTTTGCTCAAACCTGTGTTTTGAGGCAGATAGCCTGGAGTTACTGATCCGGCAATGGCTTTCTCCCATGTCTTGAAGTCCTTACTCAGTTCAAAACTCTCATCGGCAGCCAACACTGGCACGCTTACGGAGTCTATCAGGTCAACGGCATTTCCGTCATAGAGAGCTATCCAGTTGGGCATCTTTTCCTGTAGAATAAGATTGAGATGAAAAGGTCCCGAGTTGGAAGAATTCTTTGCCTTCCAATGTTGTCCGTTCCTGCCATCCTGGTACCAGGAACTGCTGTCGAAGATAACGATGCTCTTCTTGCCTCCCAGTGTGGTTCGTGGTTCATTATTAGGCAATGGACACATCAGCTGTCGGCGAGCTTCAGGCGACATTTTCTTGTCGAGAACCCTTCGGTCGGTGGTTAGGAACATACCACGCACATTATACGTGGTAAAGGAGGAATTGCTCAATTCCACCCATGGTTTGTGCTGCCCGTACTCATCTACAAGATTGGTACGGTTGTCGGTCATCACCTCCGTAATACGGATACTTTTGGCTCCTTGACTCCAAGCGGGCAAGGACGTGATGACTAGCATGGTTATCAGAAATCCCAATTTCTTCATACGCTTACTAACGTTTATAGGGTTATTGTTTCATGTTTCGAAAAAACTGCATCATGTAGGAACTGTTGCTGTTCCTAGAAGATTCATTAGGTTTGTTTCTTGTGCTCAAAGGTACGAAGAATTTCTGAAAAGACAACAAAAAAGGTGCACAAATTTTTGTCTTTGTGCACCTCTTTTATAATTTATAACTATTTTCAGTTGTTTTGTTAACTTTTGTAAGTCTTACGCTCCGCAGAAGAACAGCACCACGATCTGGGCTGTAAAGATACGGAGGAACATGCTCAAAGGGTAAACTGTAGAGTAACCTACAGCTGGAGCCTCTTTAGAGCAAGAAGCATTTGCATAAGCCAATGCAGGAGGGTCTGTGTAAGTACCGGCGAGCATACCCATGATGGTGAAGTAGTTGAACTTAAACTTCAGGCGGGCAATCGTACCGATGATGAGGATAGGAATAACGGTGATGAGGAAACCGCATCCCACATATTTCAAACCGTCACCCTGTACTACTGTGTCCCAGAATCCGGCACCAGCCTTGATTCCCACACTCGCCAGGAAGAGTACAAGTCCTATTTCTCGCAGCATCATATTAGCCGAAGTCGTCGTATAAGTTACCAGTTTCATGCGATAGCCGAAACGGCCGATGAGGATGGCGATGATAAGCGGACCTCCGGCAATACCCAACTTCAAAGGCACCGGCATTCCCGGAATGGCAAATGGGAGAGAACCGAAGATAATACCTACCATAATGCCTACGAAGATAGTGGCAATGTTAGGCGCATCGAGGCGCTTTACAGAGTTACCCATGATTTCAGCCACACGGTTCACATTCTCTTCAGGACCTACAACCAGAATCTTATCACCTACGTGGAAGTGGTGGTTTCTGCCTGCAAAAATGTCCATTCCCTGACGGGAAATACGGGTTACGTTAACGCCGTATACGCTGGAGAAGTGCATCTTACCCAAGGTCTTACCGTTCATTTCCGGACGGGTAACGATGATACGGCGAGAAACAAAGTGCTGTACTTCATCCTTCTCGCGGTCCCATTCAGCTTCAACCTCTGGTCCGATAAAAGCCTTGATGGCTTCAGCATCAGCCTCTGCACATACAACGAGCAATTCGTCTCCAACCTCAAACTTAGTCTTGCTGTTAGGAATGCTCACCTCGCCATTGTGGAGCAGTCGTGAACATACAATGTCACGGTTCAAAAACTCAGAAACTTCTCTCAGTGTTCTGCCTGTAATATAAGCATTTTCCACGCGTAAGTGCATGTTGTGGGCCTTAGCGTGTGGGTTTGCAGCATCTTCTTCGTTAAGCTGTTCTTCCTCATCAGCAGTATTAATCTTACAGATGTACTTGATAAGGATAGTAGCACCGATAATGCCCACTACACCAAGAGGATAAGCACAAGCATAACCGTTGGCAATACTTGGAGCACCATTAGGGAAGACGCTGAGCAAAGCCTCGTTGGCAGCACCAAGACCCGGAGTATTGGTAACTGCACCATAGAGAGTACCTACCATCATAGGCAAGTTGTTAGGGTTGCTCGTGTCAAAGAAGAGATAATAGCAACCAAACATCACAAGGATGTTGAGTAGAATAGCGCTAGCCGAAAGCATGTTGAGCGTAACACCACCTTTCTTGAAACTCTCGAAGAAACCAGGTCCTACCTGGAGACCAATCATGAAGACGAAGAGGATCAAGCCGAAGTCTTGCACGAAAGTGAGAATTTCCTTTGGACCGGTGAAGCCAATGTGGCCAGCCAAAATACCTGCGAAGAGAACGAAGGTGACACCTAACGAAATGCCGCCAATCTTTATCTTTCCGAGGTAAACACCAATAGCTATCACGATAGCGTAGAGTAGGGCGATGTGAGCCACCGACTCGGTATTGGTGAAGAGATTAACAATCCAATCCATGTATTCGTTTTAAAATCAGAAAATTATATTCCTTGTAGTTTACCAAATAATTTTAGAATTTATGTTTTCTGTTGCTTGTTTTAATTGAAAGTTACAGTTCTGTTTATAGAGAGAATCTGTAGATTATTAGGGGATTCAGTTAAAACTGAAAATTGGAGGACATCACATAGGATGCCCTCCAACCTATTTTTTTCTTGTAAAAAATCAAGCCCTTTTTTCAAATGGCTTTCTTTTAAACATAAGATTACTTCTCGATAGCTGCTACACCTGGCAATACCTTACCCTCGATAGCCTCGAGGAGAGCACCACCACCTGTAGAGATGTAAGATACCTGATCAGCCAAACCGAACTTGTTGATACAAGCTACAGAGTCACCACCACCGATGAGTGAGAATGCACCTTCCTTAGTAGCCTCAGCGATTGCGTCAGCAATAGCCTTAGAACCACCAGCGAAGTTGTCGAACTCGAATACACCTGCAGGACCATTCCAGAGGATAGTCTTAGCACCCTTGATGGCAGCTGCGAAAGCCTTGCGAGTCTCAGGACCTGCGTCCATACCCTCCCATCCGTCAGGGATGTTGTTAGATGGGCAAACCTGAGTATTGCAATCGTTCTTGAAGTCATCACCGCAGATAGAGTCTGTGCCGAGTACGAGGTTTACACCGTTCTCCTTAGCCTTCTTGATTACGTCGAGAGCAACGTCGAGCTTGTCATCCTCGCAGATAGACATACCGATCTTGCCACCGAGAGCCTTAGAGAATGTATAAGTCATACCACCGCAGAGAATCAGGTTGTCAACCTTAGTCAACAGGTTCTCGATGATACCGATCTTAGTAGAAACCTTAGAACCACCCATGATAGCTGTGAATGGGCGCTTGATGTTGCCGAGAACTGCGTCAACAGCCTTAACTTCTTTCTCCATCAAGAAGCCGAGCATCTTGTGATCCTTGTCGAAAGAATCAGCGATGACAGCTGTAGAAGCGTGCTTGCGGTGAGCTGTACCGAATGCGTCCATTACATATACGTCAGCGTAAGAAGCCAACTTGGCAGCGAACTTCTTCTGACGCTCCTTCATCTCAGCCTTAGCAGCATCGAATTCTGGAGTACCCTTCTCAACGCCAACTGGCTTGCCTTCCTCTTCTGGATAGAAGCGGAGGTTCTCGAGCAAGAGAGCCTCACCTGGCTTCAAGGCTGCTGCCTCAGCATCAGCGTTACCGCAGTCCTTAGCGAACTTAACGTCTACGCCGAGAGCGTCTGATACGTTCTTAACAATCTGAGAGAGAGAAAGCTCTGGTTTAACCTTGCCCTTTGGCTTACCCATGTGGCTCATCATGATGAGCGCACCGCCGTCTGCAAGTACCTTCTTCAATGTAGGAAGGGCACCGCGGATACGAGTGTCGTCTGTTACATTACCATTTTCATCCAATGGCACGTTGAAGTCAACGCGCACGATTGCCTTGTGACCGGCAAAGTTAAAATCTTCAATTTTCATTTTACCTAAATTTTATTTAGTTTATGTACTAATTTATTGTTCTAAACCTTTCTGCTGGTTTCAAAAACCGAAGGCAAAGATACAAATTATATTTGAATCAGCAAAATATAGTAGCGGTTTTTATGATTTTTAGTAGATGAAATCGCCTGTTTGCTATATCGGGTTTGCAAAATTCGTGTTTGCGCTTCCTTCTGCCTGATTTGTTAAACAAAATGGAGAGAAATGAAATATATTCTTAACAAATTACTTTTTTTTTGGATTTTTCGATAATAAATAGTACCTTTGTGCGCAGTTAAAACGTTATTACATATAAAAGAGATAAAATGGCGAAAGATAAGATTGCTTTTGTGTGCAGCAATTGCGGACAGGAAAGTGCCAAATGGATGGGCAAATGTCCTAGCTGCGGACAATGGAATACATTTAAGGAAATTCGTATTGCTGCTGATTCCGGATCGCAGGCTGCGAAGAATGCCGGAATGACCATGCGTCATGGTGGGGCTGCCACGATGTTTGGCGGGCAGCACAGCGAGCATGACGCTGCGCCGATGAAGCTTCGCGATATTTCTGCGATTGATGAACCGCGCATCGATATGAGGGACGAGGAGCTGAACCGTGTGCTGGGTGGCGGAATGGTTCCTGGCAGCATTACGCTCCTGGGCGGTGAACCGGGAATCGGTAAGAGTACGCTCACCTTGCAGACTATTCTGAACATGACTGACCGCCGCATCCTGTATGTGAGTGGAGAGGAAAGTGCCCATCAGATTAAACTCCGTGCCGACCGGTTGGCTAAAGGACAGGCGATGCTCAGAGAGGGTTCTTCTGCGGACACTCAGAAAACGGTTTCTCTTTCATCAGAAGGAGCCTTTGATCATATTACGGTTCTCTGCGAAACGCAGTTGGAGAAAATCTTCAGTCATATTCAGGAAGTGGCTCCACAGCTGATAGTTATAGATTCTATCCAAACTATCGCTACAGAAGAAGTAGACAGTTCGCCAGGTTCTGTTTCGCAGGTTCGTGAGTGTGCAGCCTCTCTGCTCCGTTTTGCCAAGACGAGTGGCATTCCGGTTATTCTGATAGGACATATTAATAAGGAGGGAACACTTGCCGGACCAAAGATTCTGGAGCACATCGTAGATACGGTGATTCAGTTTGAGGGCGACCAGCATTACATGTACCGCATCTTGAGAAGCATCAAAAACCGATTTGGAAGTACTTCTGAGTTGGGAATCTATGAGATGATGCAAGGCGGACTCCGACAGGTGAGCAATCCTTCAGAGTTGCTGCTTACTGAAGATCATGACGGGCTTTCGGGTGTTGCCATCAGCGCAGCCATCGAGGGTGTTCGTCCGTTCCTGGTAGAGACGCAGGCTTTGGTTTCAACAGCAGCCTATGGAACTCCGCAGCGTTCGGCAACGGGTTTTGACCAGCGCCGTTTGAACATGCTCCTGGCGGTTCTAGAGAAACGTGTGGGGTTCAAACTGATGCAGAAGGACGTGTTCCTGAATATTGCCGGAGGATTGAGAGTAACCGATCCTGCCATGGACTTGAGTGTGTTGGCAGCCGTATTGAGCAGTAATGTTGACACGCCTATCGAGCAAGGCTGGTGTATGGCGGGCGAGGTAGGTCTGAGCGGTGAAGTCCGTCCGGTGAGCCGTATCGAGCAGCGTATTGCTGAGGCTGAAAAACTGGGATTCCAGCACATCATCATTCCGAAATACAACAATCATGGTTTCGACCATAAAAAATATAAGATAGAAATTCATCCCGTAAGGAAGGTGGAAGAAGCATTCCGCTGCCTGTTCGGGTGAAGTAAAAAGTAATCATACAGTTCAAAGTTCAAAATTCAAAGTAAAATGAAGGATTCAGTAATCATTGTGAGTGGCGGCATGGATAGCATCACGCTGCTCTACGATAAGAAAGACGAGATTGCACTCGGCATTAGTTTTAACTATGGAAGTAATCATAACGCGCGTGAAATTCCTTTCGCCAAGATGCATTGTGAGCGTTTGGGAATCAAGCATATTACGATAGATTTGGGTTTCATGCATCAGTATTTCAAGAGTTCTCTTCTTGAAGGTGCCGATGCGATTCCTGAGGGTCATTATGCTGATGATAATATGAAGAGTACGGTGGTTCCTTTCCGTAATGGAATCATGCTGAGCATTGCCATCGGCATTGCAGAGAGTAATAAACTGAAGAAAGTTTTCATCGCGAACCATGGTGGCGATCATACGATTTATCCAGACTGCCGTCCGGAGTTTATCAAGGCGATAGATGAGGCTGCTGAAGCAGGAACGTTCGTTGATGTGCGCGTGGTGGCTCCTTATACGAATATTACCAAAGGGCAGATTGCTGAGATTGGCAAGAAGTTGGGCATTGACTATGCTGAAACCTGGAGCTGCTATAAGGGTGGAGAGAAGCATTGTGGCAAATGCGGAACCTGCGTAGAGCGCAAGGAGGCTTTGGCCGAGGCGGGTATTGAGGATACTACTGAGTATGAAGAATAAGGATGAAGATGAATCAGGCGTTCTTCGTTCCCTATATATAATAAGGTATAATCAGAATAAATATAATAAAAGAAAATGAAAACAGCGATTTTATCTGCGGCTCTGATGCTTGCATCAACCGTTGCAATGGCTCAGAAGAGCAACTTCCAGTTGAAGGTGGATTTGAAGAATTTCAATTCCGATTCTGTACTTGTTTACAAGGGCAGAAATGTTAAGATGGATACGGTTTTGGTGAAGAATGGCAAGTTTACCTATTCTGCAAACCTTGATAAGGCTGCCGGATACGTTTTCCTCTCACCTGAAACTTATCGTGGTGCAGGTCAGTTTATGTTCAACCTGCCTTGTGTTCCTGGCGAGAAGGCTGAAGTTAAGGGCGATGCAAAGACCCGCTTTGATATTTCGGGTTCTAAGTTCTATCAGCAGTATCATGAAGTAGATGTTCTGCTGGAGACTGCTAATAAGGAGTTGAGAGATTACGAAGCTTCCCTGAACCAGAGAATCAAGAATGGTGAGACCCAGCAGACCATCATGGCAGAATATGAGCAGAAGGCTCCTGCCCTGCAAAAGACAAAGGACGATAAGATTTTCGATTTCGTAAAGCAGCATCCTGATTATGAGGCTTGTGCTACTATCATTGAGCAGTTTGATGATGTCAGCAAGATGGAGAAACTGCTGGGCTTGCTCTCAGAGAATGTGAAGAACGGCAGAATGAAGGCTTTCTACCAGCCAATGATTGATATGGCTAAGAAGCGTGCTGAGGCTGAGGAGAAGGCTAAGAAGGTGCAGGCTGCCGGTGTTGAGGCTCCTGACTTCACGCTGAAGGATATTAAAGGAAATGATTTCAAGCTTTCCTGTCTTCGCGGTAAGATTGTAGTTCTCGATTTCTGGGGTTCATGGTGCGGATGGTGCATCAAGGGAATGCCTAAGATGAAGGAGTATTACGAGAAGTACAAGGGTAAGTTTGAAATTCTTGGTGTAGATTGTAATGATACAGAGGCTAAGTGGAAGGCTGCTGTTGAGAAGCACCAGTTGCCATGGATTCATGTTTACAATCCGAAGGACAGCAAGGTTCTCAGCGATTACGCTGTTCAGGGTTTCCCTACAAAGATTGTGATTGATGCTAATGGTAAGATTATCAAGACCATCGTTGGCGAGGATCCTGCTTTCTACACTTTGCTTGATGAAGTGTTGGGCAAGTAATGTTACATAAAACAATGTCGCCCTGTAAGTGCAAAATTATATTTGCTCTTACAGGGCGATTTTTTGTTTGTTCAGTATTTTACTTCTTTTTCTTTTTCAATTCCAGTTTCGGAATCTTGATTTTCTGTCCGGCCTTTACGGTGCTTGTACC